>ENA-OROL01001848-OROL01001848.1-human-gut-metagenome-genome-assembly--contig:-NODE-1848-length-16044-cov-3.025518_pt1 | contig 16044 bp, 10 predicted proteins | sample MGYA00242128_ERZ509048 | MGnify/ENA primary metagenome ERZ509048 (study PRJEB26280, sample SAMEA2338750) | human gut metagenome | biome: human gut; feature: human-associated habitat; material: faeces...
TGCCAGCTCGATGCGCATCCGCCAGCCGCCGCTGAAATCGCTCGTCTGCCGTTGGAAATCCTCGCGGGTGAACCCGAGGCCGAGCAGCGACTTTTCCACATCTTCCTCGTAGTTGGTGGCATCGATCGAATAGAACTTCTCGCTTAAGGCGGAAACCTCCTCAATGAGAGCCATATAACTGTCGCTTTCGTAGTCCGTCCGCGTTTCCAGCTCTTTATTCAGACGGTCGATCTGCGCCTCCATTTCGTGCAGGTGAGCAAAGGCCTGCGCCGTTTCGTCAAACACTGTCCGTCCGTCTTCCGTCATCAAATGTTGGGGCAGGTAGGCCACAACGCAGTCTTTGGGTGCGGAAACCTTGCCGCGCGTCGGTTGCCGTACACCTGCCAGAATTTTGAGCAGCGTACTCTTACCCGCACCGTTTTTTCCAATCAGGCCATAAATTTCGCCTTGCCGGATATGCAGGCTGATATTATCAATGGCTTTGACTAACTGTTCTCTTGCGGACTTACTCTGAATAAAGGGCGCATACAGCTCGCGCTCTTCTCTGGTAAGCGCACGGACTTTTGCTTTGTCTCTCTCCACTACGGGAGGCTCCGGGGTCTGCGGCTGCTCGTCCTCAGGGACTTCTTCTACCGCTTGTTCTACTGCTTGTTCTTCCGGCTCCTCTTTGGCCTCCGCTACGGATTCCTCCGATGCTTCTTCAATCTCTGTTATAGTTTCCTCCGACACCCCTGCGATCTCTGCCGCAGGCTCCTGCGTCACTTCCATATTGGCAGCAGCTTCCGGTTCCTCTATTGCGGGTTCTTCCTCATATTCCGCCACGGCAGGTTCCTCTTCAAGTTCTTCTACCTCTTCAGCGTCAACGATATCCGTATCAGCAGGTTCCGGTTCCAGCTCTTCAACTTCATCTGTGTCCGTAACCACATCAGCATCCGCTGCTTTTTCTTTTTCCAGTTTCTCTAACAGTCCATCTCTTACTGCCTGTTCAAATTCCGTGAACATGGCACCGGTCTGCTGCAATACATGCTGGCGGACTTCTTCTTCTCTCTTTTCGAGGTTTTCTTTCTTTTTGCGTTCCCACTCTGCCAGAATGTCTTCAATATTCATCTGACCGGTAATCTGCTTCTCGATGCTTTCCGCCTCGGGCATTACCAGGCTGATCTGACCGTCGGATTCCTGTGCCAGTACATTCGCCAGCTCCTTGGGAGGTTCCACCGGTACGGTCACTTCATGCATTTCATGAATCTCTTCGACAGAGCTTTCCGGCTTGCTCTCTGCCTCCACAGGTGCCTTCGGCTCTGCTTCCGGCTCCACTTCTGCTTCCGATAATTCCGGCACAACATCCTGTCTCTTAAGAGATGCCGGTTCCTCCGGCAGGATCTCCTCGGTCTCTACCTCAGGAACCTGAGACAGATCACCGATCTCTCCGGTCTCACCAAAGAACACCTCGGAACCTTCGATCTGCTCGGTCTCCGGCTCCAGATCATCCTCACTGACCTCTGCAATCTCCGGATAATCCAGAGATTCTGTATCGGAATCCATCATAGGTGCTACGATAGAACGGGTAATGGAGTCCGCTGTCGCTTTCGCGGTATCTTCTTTTGGCTCCTCACCGAGGACTTCACGAAGTCCCGCTGCAAGTTCTGCCTGAAGATTGATGGTATTATACTGACCCACATCCATGGTCTTCACATGAATATCGAAATCATCCTGCTCCGGCTGTGCGGAGGTCTCCTGCGCCGGTTGCTGCATGGGTTCATAGACCTGAGTATCTCCGGCTACCTGGTCATAGTTATCCTCCTGAACATAGCCCTGATTCTGATCGTAGTTTCCGTCCTGAGGATAGTCCTGCACATGCCCCTGGCTTTGGTCATAGTTCCCATCCTGGGAATAATCCTGAGTATAATTCTGATCATACCCCTGACCCTGATCATAGCTTCCGTCCTGGGTGTAACCCTGATCATAACCCTGATTCCCGCTATACCCGTTGTCCTGCACAGAGTTCTGCGACGGGATAAAGCTTCCGGGCGCATCGAACCGATGATCGTATTTCTCCTGCTGCTCCGGTGTCAACGGCTGATGGAGCATTTTCAGTTCCATCGCCTTAATCACATATTTCCCTTCGCCGAACCAAAGGATCAGTTCATCACATTCCTCTACACATCTGGCTGCCAGTCCCACTCTGTGATACAGGTATGCCAGTTCATATGCCCATTTTTCCCTGTAATCTCTCTTCTTCAGTTCTTCCAAAACTGAGATTCGTTCTTCAAGGCTCACGTCCTGCGCCTCGTACAATTTATACTGCAGAATATATCTTCCCGAATCCTTGGGCGCCACCTGTACGAATTCCTTATAATATTCTATCGCCTGTACGTATTCTTCCATTTTAATGGAAAGTTCGCACAGGGAATAGCAGATGGTCCTTCCGCCGGGACGACGTTCATATGCCAGAAGCAACATATCTCTGGCATCCTCATATCTGCGATTGATCTTATAGAGATCACTGATCGTACACAGCATCATGACACTTTTTACACGACGCCAGTCAATCGTGTCGGCAATTTCAGCAGCCTGTGCATATTCTCCCCGGCTGATCAGGTCTTTGATTTCTTCCGCTCTTAATTTATATTCACTCTTATCCAAGGTATTTCGCTCCCTTAACCTTTTCTTGTCCTAAGTTCCTATTTTCACCAAAGCAGACTATCCCACTTTTTTCTTATTCAGTGTATCATAGTCACTATACGTATGTCAAAATCAAACTGGGGAAATTGTAGTGGAAATTACGCGAGCAATGAGCCGCGCATAGGCAAAAGTAAAGACAGCGATGGGCGCTCACGCACACATCGCTGTCTTTAATCACAGATATTTTCCCGTAATGCTGTCGGCATTTGCCCTGATCTGCTCCGGAGTTCCCACAGCGATAACTCTGCCGCCGTCTTCTCCACCACCGGGTCCCATATCAATGATGTAATCGGCATTGCGGATCACATCCAGATCATGTTCAATGACAAGTACCGTTGCCCCATTGTCTATCAGCGCCTGAAATACCTGCAACAGAGTCTGTACATCTAACGGATGCAGTCCGATCGTCGGTTCGTCGAATACAAATACGGAATCTGACTGTCCTCTTCCCATTTCGCTGGCAAGCTTCAACCGCTGAGCCTCCCCGCCGGAGAGGCTTGGTGTCTCTTCGCCTAATGTTAAATATCCCAGTCCCAGATTTTTCAGTACTTCCAGACGCTGATGCACGACTTTCCAATCCTCTGTCGCCTGCAATGCCGCCGTTACATCCATCTCCATCATCTGCGGCAGAGAATAACGTTTCCCCCGTTTGTTCGCATAGCAGATGTCCCATGCCTCTCTGGCATAGCGGGAACCGCCGCACTCCGGGCAGGGCACATCCACATCCGGCAGGAACTGTACGTCCAGACTGATCTGTCCGGTACCGTCGCAGACCGGGCATCTTAGTTTTCCGGTATTGTAAGAAAAATCTCCCGCCTTATATTTTTTATTTTTTGCATCCGCGGTTTTCGCATAGATCTTCCGCAGTTCGTCATGCACATTGGCATAAGTGGCTACTGTGGAACGCACATTAATACCGATGGGGGATGCATCGATCAGTTTTACATGGGCGATACCCTCCGCGGTGATACTTTTTACATGGCCGGGCAAATGTTCGCCGTTTAACTTTGCTTCCAGTCCGGGAATCAGACTTTCCAGCACCATGGTGGTCTTACCGGAGCCGGAGACACCGGTAACGACAGTAAGTCTTCCTTTGGGAATGTCTATTTCCAGAGGCTTTACCGTATGGATGGCATCTGTGGACAAATGAAGCTTTCCCGGTGCAAATATTTCCTCCCAGGCGATGGGTTTACGGATACGCATATCCGCAGTCTGCGCCAGAAAAGGACCGATCATGGACTCCTTTTTGGCGATTACCTGTGGAATTGTACCCTGTGTGATCACATAGCCGCCTCCGACACCGGCTTCCGGTCCCATCTCGATCAGCCAGTCCGCTTCGGACAGAATCTGGGTATCATGGTCTACCAAAATAATGGAGTTGCCGTCGGCGATCAGGTCATGCATCACCGCATTCAACCCCACAATATTCGAAGGATGCAGACCGATGGACGGCTCATCCAGCACATAGAGCACTCCTGTGGTACGGTTCCGCACTGCACGTGCCAGCTGCATCCGCTGTCTCTCCCCGGTGGACAGAGAGGCTGCCGCACGATCCAGAGACAGGTAAGTAAGTCCCAGATCCATCAGCCTTTTGGCCACAGTTTGGAAGGATTCGCAGATAGATTCCGCCATAGGCCGCATCTCTTCCGGCAGGGAATCCGGCACTCCCGCTACCCAGTCCACCAGTTCTTTCAGGGGCATCTGGCAGGCCTGCGCAAGCCCTATGCCCCGAAGTCTCGGTGCTCTGGCCGCATCCGAAAGTCTGCTGCCGCCGCATTCCGGGCAGATGTCCTCCTTTAAGAATTTTTCCACACGTTTCATGCCCTTTTCGTCTTTCACTTTTGCCAGGGCATTTTCTACTGTGTATACCGCATTGAAATATGTAAAATCCAGTTCTCCCGCCTGATTGGTCTTTTTCGCCTTATAAAAAATATGTTTCTTCTCCGCGGGACCGTGATAGACGATCTCTTTTTCCCGATCTGTAAGTTCCCGGAAAGGCACATCCGTCCGCACTCCCATTTCCCGACAGACATCTGTCATTAAAGACCACATGAGACTGTTCCAGGGTGCCACCGCTCCCTCGTCAATACTCAGGGAATCATCCGGCACAAGAGAATCCAGGTCCACAGTCCGCACACTTCCCGTACCGCCGCATTTCGGGCAGGCTCCCTGAGAATTGAATGCCAGTTCCTCTGCGCTGGGAGCATGTACCTTCGCTCCGCATTCCGGGCACAGGATCTCCTGCTCCGCCGCTACTTTCAGGGTCGGAGGCACATAATGTCCGTTAGGGCAGCGGTGGGATGCCAGTCTGGAATACATCAGACGCAGACTGTTCAAAAGCTCCGTTCCGGTTCCAAAGGTACTGCGGATCCCGGGAATTCCGGGGCGCTGATGCAGTGCCAGAGCAGCTGGAACATAGAGGACTTCATCCACCTGCGCTTTCGCCGCACCGGTCATACGTCTTCTCGTATATGTGGACAAGGATTCCAGATAACGTCTGGAGCCCTCTGCATAGAGGACACCCAGTGCCAGCGAAGATTTTCCCGAACCGGATACCCCGGCGATCCCCACGATTTTATGCAGGGGAACATCCACATTTATATTTTTCAGGTTATGAACCCTTGCACCTCTTACCTTAATATGCTTTGGTTCATTAGCTTCGTATTCCATGATAGTACTCCTCATTATAGTAAATCGTAATTATTCAAACCTCACCCATACATTCGCAAAACGTTCGCTGGCTCGTTCTTTCTCGTTGCTACGCAGCTAATTTTGCTCATTTATGAGGTGGTGACTCAAATAATTAAAACAGATCCAGCATATTGTCCAGATAGATTTCTTCTCTGACCTGCAGTTGGTACTCCGGTTTCGTCATATAGTACAGTAAAAATTCCAGAACCAGTGCACTGCCCAGTCCCCGGCCTTCGATCTTATAATTGGAAAATCCCATAGGCAGATAGATCTTCTGAATATCTCCCACGCTGATAAATCCGGGATTTTTCATGGCTTTGGAGAAACGATAGCCCTCCTCCGCCCCCGGTGAGGTACAACTAAAATCCGGCTCCTCTCCCAGATTCCTGCGGCTGACGGCTTCGTAGCATTCCTTCCTGTCCTTACATCCGAAATAACAACACTCATTGCACAAAAATTCCACTTTGTCTTTCTGTGATTCTGTCAGCGTATTTAATTTTTCATAAGCCTTGTTCAGGCGGAAATCCGGTACAACATAGCGAAAATCGTCTCTGTCGGTCTCCTTTTTTAACGATTCAAAATCCGTCAGAACTTTCGTAGTGGAGGATACCGGATAAAGCTCCGGATAATGACTTTTCAGATACTGTAACAGCAGCTCCGAGTGGACGATCACGCCGTTCTCCGGGGTTGCATTTTCCGCGAACAGAGCACAGAGTTCATTGCATTTTCTGTCCGAAAGATGTTCCTTGCGAAGAAGGGAATTACTGAAGGTCAGACGGGCTGAGATGCTGTATTCCTGTAACAACGCCAGCACTTCTCTTGCATCGTGCTCCTCCAGTGAAACGCGGCCGCCTCCCCAGATGCAGTCCGGCGGTGCTCCATAGATGGAGCCGATGTCACACCAGTCGTAAAAATATTCCCGATGCTCCCGGAACAATGGCAGAAATATCCGGTATAGTTCATAGAATTCAAACAGACCGGGAAGATGGTAATATGCTGTTTTTTGCATATGGCTCATACGAATCTCCATTCGACTTACTGCATTCATAATTTAATTATTTTACTAAATCCATACAGTCTATGTATTTTTTCCCAATTAAAAACGAATAAATGCTTCTGTGCTCCTCTGTCATATTTTTCGTAGCATCATATGCGGTTGTATTATTATCATGGAAATATTGAGGAAGGTATTTCGGATCAATATCGATATTCTTTTGATCCATATTTTGTAAATAAACATAAATAATAATATTTTGTTCTTCTAATGTAATTGCATACTCAAATCGATCCGTCCAATTTGCCATAGCAACATATGTCACATCACAATAATTTTCCTTGTCAACGTAAATATTATTGGTCTGATCTAAATATGGCAGTTTTAAATTTTTCAGACGCTCTATTTCTAATGCATATTGCTCCTGAGTATATTGATTTTCCAAATATATTTGACAGGTGCCTGAAAATATCTCGTCCTTAATTTGATAATAGTACTTTTGAGATATCGCCTCCACATCATTCGAAGGAAATACAATTAGGGGACTATAAACGCCGTTTGTCTCCAATTTATGATAGTTCTCTCCCACCTTTGAAGTAACAGTCTTTCCCCATAATTAAACGGTTTAATATAACAATGAAAAATATTATAATTAAACCTATTATTCCTATAACATATATCCATATTGATTTTTTCTTCACTTTTATACCACCTCTGTTACATCTTATCTATAAATTGTTTAATATTGTCCCATATTTCCAGCATATCAAAATAACTTCATTTCTACATTGATGATTTAATTTTTAACAATATTTTCAAATTTTCTTTTTCATATTCATTAAACACTTCATCACTGAAATTTTCTCCCTCCACCAAAGGAGTATACCATACTTGTCCCATAAAATAATTTTGCAAATCTTCATTTCTAAAAATATAACCATGTCGTGCATATATTTCATTTAATGCCAAATACAATATATCTTCCGGATAATCCTTTAATTCTTCTATTGTGTATTCTCTTTGATCCGAAGATAATATGGGTTCTAATGGTCTGTCCATTCCATATCTCCCATTATCCTCATCCCATTCCACTACTTCACTCCAATACACACTTGCCGCTCTATACGGATCGCGCGCCATCATTTGTTGGTCTATATTATTTTCATCTCTGGCTTCCTCAGTATCTATCTCTGTACTATCTTCTCTGTCAAGCACCGCTGAAGATATTGCCATTCCCGTAGCATTATTAGGATTTTTTTCTAATTCTTTGATTTCAACAGACACCTGTTCTCCAAATACAATCCTTACTTTTCCACTGTTCCCCCAACCGTCGTCATCAAAATCAAATTCTGCTACGGAATCCATAATTTCTGTATCTATATTTTCTACCGATGCTATTCTATAATTACTTTTTTGAACATATACATAAGTAGCTTTCAGGTGATTTTCCTCTATCTGAGCTGATAATATAGCACCACCCGCCTGAGTATAGATATAATTTTCATCATATCTATTACTCGTCCAAGTTCCTGAATAAATGCTGTAATCTGAAATAGATATAGATGTGCTTTCTTCTCGCAGATTTTCATTTTGAGAACATGCACAAATATTAATAGTGAAAAAAAGTATAATAGTGAAACCAAAAAATCTCTTCATTACTCCTCCACAATAGAAACATTTTCTTAAACCAATCCATATATCATACTCTTCGAAATGCCATCATATCTGTATTATAATGTACAATTACCTTCATATATTATCTACTACTTACACGGTAAAAACTGATAGGTGCAAATGACAAAATAATCAGCCTCCGCTCCATGCACCCTCTCTTCTTCCTCACCTACATTTTCTCCACACACCCAGTAGGAACCATCTGTTTTCTGAATTACCGTGTTATTCAATAATTTGGGATAGATTTCATTAAATTCGGAAATATTATCATATTCCATGTTGTATTGCCTTTTACCTGTCCAGGCCAAAGCAATATCCTCTGCACTCGGCTGCGGATAATTTTCCAAAGCAAGATTTGTCCAAACCATTGCAACATCTTCTGCTACCATTGTAGGTTTACTCACCACAGCAATATCTGCAACGCCACAGTTTCCAGCGCTATTATATCCCCAAGTCCAAACCGTACCGTCCCGAAGCAGAGCAGCATGGTTATTCCAACCACCTGTAACCAAGACTGCATTATCCAAAACTTTTTGCGGTTTCGGAATAAAATATAGTCCGTCGGACACCATGTTGGTCTGTAAAGTGGCAGCACCACTATTACACCAGACAGTTCCCCATGTCCAAACCGTATTATCTTCTGCCAGGCAGACAATGTCATCTCTTCCACAACATGCGTACTTTACCTGTTCCATGAGCAAATAAGGCTCACTGACAAAGTATTGCTCGTCATTTAAATATCTGTTTCCATCAAACGTATCGTATTGCTGTAATGCTCCACAGCCGGCATTACCTAGACCGTACAGTTTGTGATCTTCCGTTAGAAAAATAACAAATCCCTTTTGTGAATAATCCACGTGGATAACATTTTCCGCAATTCTTACTGCTTCTCTGTGATAATCATAGTCCTGAGTTCCTTGGCCTAATTGTCCGTGTTCATTTCTTCCACTACCCCACAATACATTATTCTCATCAATATAATAAAAGTTTGACGGATCTCCCACATGTGTACGATAATGCTCTGTAATGTCAAGCCAAACTTCAGTTCTAGGTAATTTCTCCTGTTGATCAAGTATCTGAGCATTTTCCGCTACCCTTGTTTCCTCATCCAAATGCTCTTCTGGTGCAACTGCCTTCCGGATAAATGCCAAATATACCAAGCATACAATAAAAACTCCAACGGTCAAAACAACAATTGCCAGTACTCCTTTTTTCATTTTCCGTAATGACGCTATATTTTTAATTCTGCCCTTAATATCATTCTCTCCAAAGTCCACCGGAAGCCAATAAGTGTTGCGATGATGTGTGGAAAGATTCATTAGGGAAACGCAATAGTCTATTTTAATCTTTTCCCCCATCTTTTTAATGACGGCCTCATCACAACTCATTTCCATATCTTTGCAGAAAAGTCGGAATGCAACCCATACCAACGGATTAAACCAATGAATACTCCATGCAATAAATGCTGCAAACTTTACGATATGGTCGCATCTTCTGATATGACATTTTTCATGTAAAATAATGTATTCCTGTTCTTGTTCACTCAACCCCTGCGGAAGATAAATCTTTGGTCTAAATATCCCCATTACAAAAGGCGAAATTCTTTTATCCGTAACATAAATATTTTCCCTTAATGGTATTGATTCTGATACCTTTTTACGAATCAACACAAGGGAAATCGTTCCATACAGTAGCAAGAGGCATAGACCTGCGATCCATATATACTGGCCCATAAGCACTAACTCATTTTGCCGGGAAACTTCTGGTGTCTCCTCTATTTCGTTTGAAATAGTTTGTACCAAAATGCCCTGTGCAGCTTCTGATTTATTATCTGTATTCTTTTCCTCCCCGATAATATCTGAGGACTCAGATAACATTAGTGTTTCCTTAGGCACAACGGTATTCTGTTCTAAAAAAATTTCATTAAGTGCAGGATTATAATTGGGAATTAGACTTTTTTCAGATTCCAATGTGATTGGGCAGAGAAGCCGGAATAAAACTACGCTCCAAAGTAAATATGAAATACATTTTGGATATTTCTTTAACAAAATACGTCCAAGGCAAACAGCTAAAATAACTATGCTAGCTGACCAACTCATTCCTAAAATTTTAAGAAAAACTAATTGTAGCATACCTCATCATCTCCTCATAGAATCGATAATTTTATTAATTTCATCAATTTCCTTGTCCGTAAGTTTCTTTCCTGTTCCAAATGCTGCTAAAAATGCTGGCAAGGATCCCCCAAATGCCTCTTCTACATACTGTTCACTATGACGAGCATAAAATGTTTCCTTAGATACAATCGAAGAAACTATTCCATTTTTATTTTGAAATAGACCACGTTCACAAAGTCTTTTTAATACCGTAAAAGATGTCGTTTTTTTCCATGCGAATTCCTTATAAGCTAATTTTGCTAAATCACCTGACGAAATAGGCTCATTGCTCCATATCATATCTGCAAATTTCGCTTCTGAAGTCCCTATCCTTAACTCACTCATCCTCTTTTCCCTTCCGTAATTCTACATAATGTAGTATATCGCTATACTACATTATGTAGAACAAAATGTCAACACATTTATCATTAGGTCCATTACTTTGTTGTATGTAACTTTTAAATATATTATATTTTCTCCAAAAGGTAAAAAGTACAATCCATGTAAAGAATAACAAACTGCTTATCGCTGGAAAGCATTATGTCTACTGCCGGAGACTTTCCCTTTATTCCATCTCTTGTGCCTCTTATTTCCAAATCCTGAAATTCATCATAATTTAGAATCCAGTCATATAATTCCGGATCTTCTTTTACGGCTTCACTTATATTATAGATCCAATTACGATCTATTATAGGAGATACCTCATAAGAAGGTTCTAAAATCTCGCATTGATAACGTTCATATTTTTCAAGCCCTTCACTGGAAAATACATCTTCATTTATCACAATATGATTGCCTATGATATCATGTCCTTCCGGATAATTCGTATAATCGTTTTGTACGTGTGTAAAGCCAAGCAATTTCGTAACTTTCCACTCACCAAAAAGCAATTCTTCGATTTCATCCATGGATAATTCGTCCACACTGCCATCTGCTATTTCCGGATCTGGCTCTATCGTTTCTTCCGCATTCAGATCTTCCGATTCTGTCTCGAGCATATTATTAATTCCGATAATTGATAATTCCGGCGTTCCTGTTCCATTACCAACATTTTCAAACCAGATTTGTCCGGCATCCCCCATCATCACCCCTTGCCAATTGCAAAACATTTTTCGGCATGTTTCAGCACGAATAGCCTCTACAAATTCTTGATTCAGCTTTCCATCAATATCTAGTTTTAAAAAATCTTCACGATTAGTAACCGTAGTTCCATTTATTACAATAGGATATGAAATCTTCTCAGATAACGCATCCCAATCATGCTTTAAAATATCATTTTTAATCTCTTCAGCAAATTGCTCCTCTGCTGTTACTCCTGTAGATGTCATATAATAATCTTCTGTTTCGCTGCTTTGAATGCTTTCATCACTTTCACGTACTTCATAGTCTTCTGTATCACTCATGGCAGGCATCTCTTTTTCTTCAGGTGTACTGTCTATATGCTGATTTTTCATCAAAAATACGTAAGACATAATCATCCCCAGCACAAGCATTGCTGCCGCAACTGCAAATACTACTTTCTGCTTTTTTGTCATCTTTTCGTTCATTTTCCTTACCTGAATTCTCCTCCCACAAGCATTCACACAAACGATATTTTTATCACAATTTCATTAACTGATGCTAATTATTTTGATATTGTCAATTTAAAATATCTCAATCACATAATCGTAGCTATAGGTGTGGACATACAATTTGTCATCCTTCTCTGCCATGAGGTCCGGCATCTTTTTCAGAGGCAGGCGGTCGATCACTTCTCCGGTGTTTTTATCCAGCTGGTAGAGGTAATCATCCTCTGCGGTAAAGCCATAGCCACAGAAGATCACATCCCCTTTCACGAGGAAGTTCATGCTGTTGTAAGTCTGGTCTGCACTTCGCCACAGCAGCTTCTCATTTTCCAGATCATAGGCAAACATAAAGCAGGTGTCCGGCTGGGCATAGCCGTTCATTACCGAAGCCCCATAGAAGATACCGTTCTCAAGGCTGGCGTTATTGCCGTTGACGTACCATTTGTCTGTGGGGTATTCCAGTACATACAGGCAGTTCTCGCCGTCGAAAATGCTCAGTTTTCCTTCGTCCCACTGGTAGGTGTAGTTCTCATCATAGAAGCAGTCCCAGTTTTCTCCGATCATGGGAAGGGAAACATCTTCCGATGCATTGTACCATTCATCCGCAAAAGTAATATTGTTATACGTCTCAGAAAGGACTTCCAGGGAATAGGGCTGCGCCGCAGTTCCTTCCGGATGAAATTCCGCGATTCCGGTGAAGTCTATGGAGATTTCTTTAGGTGCAGCCGGATTTTCCTGTGCTGTGGTTTCCTGCGGAACTGCTGTCGTAACAGAAGCTGTCTCTGCGAAAGTCTCCGCAGATGTCTCTGCCACCGGCTCTGTCGGCTGCTTCTCCGCCGTCGCATTCTCCAAAGCATTCGTTTCCCCGGCGCCACATCCTGTCAACAGGCAGGCAGTCAGCGCTAATGCTGTTAATTTATATTGTTTTTTCATAATGTCTCCTTCTGTCACTTATCCACTCAGGTTCTCAATTTTCCATCAATAATACGCTCTTCTACTCCTGTTGTCCATCAAAAGTTGCTGCTGTCAGCTGTTTCTCGGTGATGACTGTGACTTTCCCCTGGTATACCGTGAACCAGTAGAGGGTCCCCTGGGCGGTGTCTGCATACTGCCAGATCTCCCAGGGATTATCTCCCGCGGGGGTGAGCAACGTCAGCGTGCCGCCGGCACCGGTAACGATCTGCTGTACTTCCTCCAGAGTAGTCTTGTCCACAGTAAATCTTTCATCGCGGCTGCTGCCGGTCTGGATCGTAAGCGCGCTCAGTCCACCCGTTTCGTCAAAATAGCAACGGTATCTACTATCTTCGATATTGATTCCATCGTCTTCTCCGCCGACATAAAATTGCAGTCCTGCATCCGTACACAGCGATCGGACATCCTCTCTGGACATTCCCCATGTAAATTCCGCCAGGATCTCTCTATTATACTCCGTGGAGTAGACAGCTGCCCGCACCGGCACGAATTCAAAAGACGCCCGGTGGAATCCCGCCTGGTACAAATCCCCATCCACTACTGTCGTCACGGAATCTTTGCCCAGATTCTCTCCGGCAGCCAGCAATGTTCCGTCCTGCAACAGTGCAAAGTTATCAAAGGTATACGAATGCACTGCCCAGTTCAAGTTCTCCAGCTCCGTATCGATTCCGTCGTCATTTTGCCGTATTGCCTCCAGCCATACCATACTGACATTTTCCAGCACTTTTTGCGGTGCCCAGACAAAATCATGGACATTCTCGCTTTTCGCAACGCCGCATTGTCCGAAGATGTTCAGTCCCCACATGTATAAGTCACCGGTCTCGGTGATCGCCGCACCGTTCCAGGCACTGATATCCACATAGACACAGTGATCCAATACCTTATGTGGCTCCAGGTACATCATTTTCACCGGATTGTCCGGATTCTCCTCCACTGTCCAGTAAGCATCGTAATCGCTGCCGTAGGTGCTTGTGGTTGTCCGCATCTGTCCCCACCAATAGACGCTTCCGTCCTCTTGTAATGCAACGATGGCTTCCCTGCCGGCTCTGGCATATCTCACATTTTCCATCAGCAGCACCGGTGTGCACACACGGTCATTATCATCATCGCTGTACACCTGTTTCACAGAGTCTTTCCCTAACAGGAGTCCTGCCATATTCAGCCCCATCCCGTAAAGCTTTCCATCGTCCGTCAGATAGATGCAGAAATTGTTATTCAGGTTAGCGTCCACAGAGACCACATGATCCGCGATCCGAACCGCATCCATTTTCCCCAGGTCCAGATCCGTCTCGTAGCTGCCGTTTCCCAGCTGTCCGTTTTGATTATAACCGCTACCCCAGAGGACACCGTCTGCATCAATATAATAGTGATTCCATGCTGTGGCACGGTCGGTGATATACTGCTCCTCGATCCGAAGCGGACTGCTTACCTGCAGATCCTCCGCCCGGCGGATATAGAATACCGGCAGATCTGCTTCTTCCGTTATATCACTCTCCGCCGTTACATTCTCCGTGGTGTCTGCGGTATCCCCTGCGGCTTCCGGATCCTGTGTAGTCACCGCGCTACGTTGTGTCAACAATATCAGTGCCACCACGATACACAGTTCCACCGCCAGCGCCGCCAGCTTCCCCGCGGTCTTACGGCATTTTAAAACATGTCGGATCCTGCCCTTGATGTCGCCTTCATCGAAACACACCGGTGCTGCAAATACTCTGCGCGCAGTTGTATCGGTCGCCATAGCCAGCAACGCTTCGGCATATTCCTGTCTGTCCTCCCTCTCGAGATGCTCCGTCACCGCCTCGTCGCAGGCTTTTTCCATATCGCAGCACAACAGGTAATACGCCAGCCAGACCACCGGGTTCACCCAATGCACGATGCTGATCAGATATGCCAGTATTTTCCACAGATAATCCAGACGGCGCAGGTGGATCCTCTCATGCTGCAGCACGCAGTCATAGAATTCCGGATTCATCTCCACCGGCAGATAGATCTGCGGTCGCAGGATCCCGAATACCATCGGTGTACGGATCCCGTCCACGTAACGTACGCCCTCCTCTCCGGGGAGGCATTCCGCCAGACGGCGTTTCATTCTTATATACGAAAAAATAAAATACGCGAGAAAGCAGGGGATTCCTGCCAGCCACAGGCATTCAACTGCAAATATTACCCGCAAAAAGGTAGCCGATGCGAAAAATGCGGCTGCCGTGCCGGTGGACTGTACATCCGGTACCGGAAGTGCACTCGATTCCGATCTGCGATTCGTACTCTGTTCTATCGTTGCATCCGTTCCTACAGTTGTCTGTCCATGCACAGCATTATTCTCCGGCAGAGTACTCTGCCCTGTCATAGTGCCCTGTTCCGGTAAGGTATTCTGCCCCGGCACGATGCTCGTTCCCAGTCCCGTTACCACCGTCGGTCCGTCCGCACTCACCGCCACTACCATCGACTCCGGCTGCGCCCGCCAGAATCCATGCGCATTCTCGATCTTCCAGGGAAATATGAGATAGAAAAAGGCAATTCCCCACAACAGCACACAGTACCGGTAGGAGATCCGCAGTCCTCTAAATACCATTCTGAGGAGCAATATGATTCCTATGATGATACTTCCCTGAAGACTCATTCTGACCAGTATCTGCATCATTGCCATTACTGTCATTCCTTTGCTCCCCCATTATTTTCGATGATTTTCTTTAGCTCCTTGATCTCTTTCTTAGACAGCTTTTTCCGGGAAGTAAATGCCGCTACGAAATCTGGCAGAGATCCTGCGAAAGATTCCTCAACGATCTCCTCGCTCTGTCTCGCCTGGAACATCTGCTTCGACAACAGCGAAGTAACGACACCGTTCTCACTGATAAATATCCCCTTCTGGCAAAGGCGCCGCAGGACCGTATAGGTCGTGGATTTCTTCCAGTTTAACTCCTGCTCGCACAGCTTCACCAGTTCCCCGGAAGAGACCGGCTCATGCTCCCAGATGATCTCCGCAAACCGCATCTCAACAGCACCCATGGTATATTCCGACATTGCAATTCCTCCCTTTTTTGTTCTCTCTGTATCTATGATGTCTTATAACGCAAAATGGTTTACAAGTTGTAACGCTTTTATGTTACATCCTGTAAACCATTTCTGTCAATGCCTATTTTTTATCTGCTAAGGTAAAAGTTTCTCCTATACTGGAAACTTTTTTTATTTTTATCTCCCTTTTCGGAAAAGTGTTCCATCTGTTCATTTCCCCAATTTTAGTGTATATTCATACATTTTTTAATTTTTCGAGCAATTTGAGCAACTGTATCTTGGATTTTGCCTACTGAATATT
>ENA-OROL01001851-OROL01001851.1-human-gut-metagenome-genome-assembly--contig:-NODE-1851-length-16034-cov-6.927905_pt1 | contig 16034 bp, 11 predicted proteins | sample MGYA00242128_ERZ509048 | MGnify/ENA primary metagenome ERZ509048 (study PRJEB26280, sample SAMEA2338750) | human gut metagenome | biome: human gut; feature: human-associated habitat; material: faeces...
CGCCGACTGCGCCTACTTCGGCGGTGAGGCCTGGTTGCCTGCGGCAACAGCGGCCTGTGAGGTAGGGCTGAGTTTGTTGGGGGCTGGTCGGCTGCGCCGACTGCGCCTACTTCGGCGGTGAGGCCTGGTTGCCTGCGGCAACAGCGGCCTGTGAGGTAGGGCTGAGTTTGTTGGGGGCTGGTCGGCTGCGCCGACTGCGCCTACTTCGGCGGTGAGGCCTGGTTGCCTGCGGCAACAGCGGCCCGGGAGGTAGGGCTGAGTTTGTGTGGGCTGGTCGCCGTAGGCGACTTTGCCCTGTTGGGGTAAAAAGGTCTTGATTTTCCATGGAGTTGTTTGTAAAATCTAGGGTTAGAGAATTTTTGTGCTTTGAAATGGCTTTGAAGGATTGAGGTGTTTTGGATGGCTGTCGGGCAGGAGTTGGTGGTGCATCCTTTTTCGCCGGTTGTGGACGGGCATTCCAGAGTGTTGATTTTAGGAAGTCTGCCGTCGGTGAAGTCGAGGGAGAATCATTTTTATTACGGGCATCCGCAGAACCGGTTTTGGAAGGTTTTAGCGGGGGTGTGTCAGGCGGAGGTTCCGGTGTCGGTGGAGGAGAAAAAGGCTTTTTTGCTGGCAAATGGGATCGCTGTGTGGGATGTGATCGCTTCCTGTCGGATTGTAGGGTCTTCGGACAGCTCCATCCGGGATGTGGCAGCAAACGATGTGGCCGGGCTTTTGCAGGATTCCAGGATTGAGGCGGTGTTTTGCAACGGCGCAAAGTCATGGGAGTTATATCACAGGTATTGTGAGAAGGCATGTCAGCGGGAAGCGGGGAAGCTTCCATCCACGTCGCCGGCGAATGCGGCATGGTCGCCTGAACGGCTGATAAAAAGCTGGGGCGAGGCGCTTTTGCCTTATGTTGGCCCTGGCAGGAAAGGATAAATAACAATGGTTACAGTGCGCAGCATGCAAATAGAGGATTATGATCAGGTATACGCCCTTTGGATGACGATTCACGGGTTTTCGATCCGGACGATCGACGATTCCAGAGAAGGGGTGGAGCGGTTTTTGAAGCGAAATCCCGGAATCAGCGTAGTCGCTGAGATGGACGGCAGAGTGGTCGGCGCGATTTTGTGCGGGCATGACGGGCGCAGGGGCTGTCTGTATCACGTCTGTGTGCATGAGGATTACCGGATGCACGGGATCGGCAGGGCGATGGTGGTGCACTGTATGAATGCGCTGCAGCAGGAGGGTATCAATAAGGTATCCCTGATCGCGTTTACGAAAAATGATATCGGAAACGCCTTCTGGAAGCAGATCGGCTGGACGAAGCGCGAGGATTTAAACTATTACGATTTTGTTTTAAATCAGAAAAATATCGAAAATTTCAACGCATGAGCGGGCAAAAGCTACTGCTCAATCTGACATAAAAAGAAAGGCAGGAGGAACATATGGAGATCATTACAGGCGGCGTAACCGCAGCAAAGGGATTTTTGGCAGCCGGCGTAGAGGCCGGGATCAAGTATCAGAACAGAAAAGATATGGCAATGGTGTATTCCAAAACGCCGTGTCGCGCAGCGGGCGTGTTTACGACGAATGTAGTAAAAGCGGCTCCTGTTTTATGGGATAAGGAAGTCGTAGAGAGCGAGTGGGAAGCTCAGGCGATCGTTGTAAACTCCGGTATCGCAAATGCGTGTACCGGAAAGCTCGGCTATGAATATTGCAGGGAGACGGCAGGAGCCGCAGCAGATGCGCTGGAGATTTCTCCTCAGAGCGTCCTGATTTGTTCGACCGGCGTCATCGGTATGCAGCTTCCGATGGAAAAAATGACCGAAGGTGTGCGTATGCTGGCAAAGGCGATCAAGCCCGGAGAAGAGGCAGGAACCGATGCGGCAAAGGCGATTATGACAACGGATACCCGCAACAAGCAGGTTGCAGTAAAGGTGACGATTGGTGGAAAAGAAGTAACCATCGGCGGCATGTGCAAAGGCTCCGGCATGATTCATCCGAATATGTGCACAATGCTCGCATTTGTGACAACGGATGTGAATATCTCCAAAAAGCTGCTGCAGGAAGCACTGAGCGCTGACGTGCAGGATACCTTCAACATGGTTTCCGTAGACGGCGATACCTCGACGAACGATACGCTGCTTGTGCTGGCAAACGGCCAGGCGGGAAACCCTGAAATCACGGAAAAGGGCGCGGACTACGATACGTTTGTGGAAGCGCTTCATTATGTCAATGAGACGCTGGCGAAGAAGATCGCAGGCGACGGCGAGGGCGCAACCGCGCTGTTCGAGGTAAAGGTCATTCATGCGGATAATAAGGGAGATGCAAAGACCCTGGCAAAATCGGTCATCACCTCCAGCCTGACAAAGGCAGCCTTGTTTGGACACGATGCGAACTGGGGACGGATTCTGTGTGCGCTGGGCTATTCCGGTGCAAAATTCGATCCCGAGGCGATAGAACTGTATTTGGAAAGCAGCGCCGGAAAGATCCTGATCTTCAAGGATGGTATGGCGGCAGATTACAGCGAGGAAGAAGCGACCCGGATCCTGTCCTGCTCCGAGGTGACTGCGCTTGTGGATATGAAGATGGGCGAGGCGGAAGCGACAGCCTGGGGCTGTGACTTAACCTACGATTATGTCAAGATTAACGCGGACTACCGCAGCTGACGCGAACCGGCGTTAGAACGATAAAACAGTCTCGCAGCGCCGCAAAAGGAAGCGTGCGCAGAAATGGGAGGAAAAAGTGGAAAAACCGGAAATGGAACAGATCATGAAAAAAGCGGAGGTGCTGATTGAAGCGCTCCCCTATATCCAGAAATTCAACCGGAAAATTATCGTGGTAAAATACGGCGGCAGCGCCATGAGCAATGAAGAGCTGCAGAAAAACGTCATCAAGGACGTGACGTTGTTAAAGCTGGTAGGTTTTAAGCCGATCATCGTACACGGCGGCGGCAAGGCCATCAGCAAATGGGTGGCAAAAGCCGGCAAGGAGCCTGTTTTTGTCAACGGATTGCGCGTGACGGACGCTGAAACGATGGAAATCGCGGAAATGGTGCTGGGGCGCGTCAACAAAAATCTGGTTGCCATGGTACAGGAGCTTGGCGTACCCGCAGCTGGCATCAGCGGCAAGGACGGCGGTCTTCTGCAGGTGGAAAAGAAATATTCCGATGGGAAGGATATCGGCTTTGTCGGCGATGTGACCAAAGTAAATCCCAAGATTTTATATGATCTGATCGACCGCGATTACCTTCCGATCGTAGCTCCGGTGGGCATGGATGAAAATTGCGAGACCTATAATATCAATGCAGACGACGCAGCGTGCGCGATCGCAAGGGCGGTCGGCGCGGACAAGCTCGTGTTCCTGACGGATGTAGAAGGTCTGTACAAAGACTTTTCTGATAAATCCTCTTTCATCTCCCGCATTACAGCAAGCGACGCGGAAGCGCTTGTCAGCAGCGGCGAGATCGGCGGCGGCATGCTGCCGAAGTTAAACAACTGTACGGCGGCAGTCAAAGGCGGCGTCAACCGGGTACATATCCTGGACGGCAGAATCCCCCACTGTCTGCTTTTGGAAATTTTTACAGATCATGGGATCGGAACGGCGATTGTCGGAGACGATGAGTAGGTTTAAAGCAGTGCAAAGCACCTTCGGTACAAAGTGCCTGCGGAATGGAGGAAACATGGGTGAATTGATGCAGCAGTATATCGACGAAGCCGAACAGGATCTTCTGCATACCTATAATCGGTATCAGGTCGTTCTGGATCGCGGCGACGGCGTATCTTTATATGATATAGAAGGAAAACGGTATTTGGATTTTGTGGCTGGTATCGCGGTGTTTGCCCTCGGCTATCATAATGCCGAGTACAATGATGCACTGAAGGCGCAGATCGACAAGGTCATCCACACCTCGAATTATTATTACAATGTTTCTGCGGTGGAAGCGGCAAGACATCTGAAAAAGGTTTCCCGGATGGACCGCGTGTTCTTCACCAACAGCGGTGCGGAAGCGATCGAGGGCGCGATCAAGGCGGCGCGGAAATATGCTTATTTAAAAGACGGCACGACGGATCATGAGATCATTGCCATGAACCATTCGTTCCACGGTCGGACGATGGGAGCACTGTCGGTAACCGGCAATCCGCATTATAGAGAGGCATTTGAGCCCGGAATCGGCAATATCCGGTTTGCCGATCTCAACGATTTTGACAGCGTGCTGGCATGTGTAAATGACAAGACGTGCGCAATTTTGCTGGAAACCGTGCAGGGAGAAGGCGGAATTTATCCGGTACAGGAGGACTTTCTGAAAAAAGTGCGCGCGCTGTGCGATGAAAAGGATATCCTGCTGATTCTGGATGAAATCCAGTGCGGCATGGGACGGACCGGCTATTGGTATGCGTGGCAGAAATACGGCGTAAAGCCGGATATCATGACGACGGCAAAAGCCCTTGGCTGCGGTGTTCCGGTAGGTGCATTTTTAATGACGGAAAAGGTCGGACAGCATTCACTTACGGCAGGCGACCACGGTACAACCTACGGCGGCAATCCGCTGGCATGTGCAGCTGTGGCAAAGGTGCTGGAGCTGTTTGAAGAAAACAATATTCTGGAGCATGTGCGGGAGGTATCGGCTTATCTGGAAGAAAAGCTGGACAGCCTGGCAGCAAAATATGATTTTATCACGGACAGAAGAGGCATGGGACTGATGCAGGGACTTGTCTTTGACCGTCCGGTTGCGCCTGTGATCAACGCAGCGCTGGAAAACGGTCTGATTCTGATCAACGCGGGAACCAATATTATCCGCTTCGTTCCGCCTCTTGTCATCACCGACGCAGATGTGGATGAAATGATCGAAATTCTGAATTCATGCCTGAAAACGTTTCAGGAGCAAAACGCGTAGCTGCCGGGAAACGGCGGCGCGGCAAAAAAGAAAGAAATGGAGAGGAACATGTCTTTTTACCCAAAACTGATCGGGGCGGTCTGCGGTGTTTGTGCTGCGGGGGCTTTGATTTATGCGGGCGCCTCTGCCCTGGATAAGGCAGGCGTTTCTACGGACGGTATTCTGTCGTCCAAACCGACGCTGACGGTGTGGTATACCGAGGAAAAACTGGAGGATTATCTTTCCGCGATGGCGCTTGAATATCAGGATGCGACCGGCGTGCGTGTTGTTCCGGTTTTGAAAAGCGGTCTGGAATATCTCGAGGCAGTAAACGACGCTTCCATCGCAGAGGAATCGATGCCGGATGTTTACCTGATCAGCAATGACGGACTGGAAAAAGCGTACCTTGCCGGGCTGGCGGTAAATGTGAAGGATCAGAATGCTGTCCTGAATACCGAAAATTTCCCGCAGACTGCACTGGACGCTGTGACTTATCAGGGACATGCGGTTGCTTATCCGCTGTATTTTGAAACCAGCGCGCTTGTATACAACCAGACGTATCTGGAGCAGGCGGCGGCAGAGCTGGAAACGGACGAGGTGTCCCTGATTCCGAAAACGATTGATGATATCCGGAATTTTGCGGATGAGTACAACGCGCCGGAAACGGTAGAATCGGTTTTCCGATGGGATGTATCTGATTTTTTCTATAATTATTTCTTTGCAGGAAATTATATCACCGTTGGCGGAAGCTGCGGGGATGATTCGTCCCGGATCAACATCTATAATCAGGATGCGGTTTACGGGCTTGCGGCGTACCAGAAGCTGAGTCAGTTTTTCTCGATCGATGCGGCGACTTCGAGCTACGACCAGGTTGTGCAGGATTTTCTGGATGGAAAGCTGGTTTATACGATCGCGACCACCGATATTCTGGATCGGGTTGTGCAGGCGAAGGCAGACGGAAGCTTTGCGTGGGAATACGGCGTAGCGTCCCTGCCGGATATCAGTGAAACGGTTTGCTCCCGCGGTATTTCCGTGACCGGAAGCATTGTTGTAAACGGCTACGGCAAGCATCAGGACGAGGCGGATAATTTCGCAGCATGGCTTTGCACGGACAGCGCGGATAAGCTGTTTGACCGCAGTACCCTTGTGCCTGCCAAAAAGAGCGCAGCGCAGCAGACGGAGGAGATGGCAGCGTTCTGGCAGGAATACAGTCAGACGGTTCCGGTGCCGAAGCTGATGGCGACTGCGAACTTCTGGGTACAGATGGAGATCGCGGAGACGAAAATCTGGGAGGGAGAAAACGTTTCGGACGTTTTAAAAGACCTTTCGGAAAAAATAATGACACAGGTAACCGGCACGCAGTACGTGGAAGAAGAATATATCGAAGTGCCTACGGAGACTCAAATCGATTACGCCGAGGGCGAAGAAGAATAAGAACGTGTATAAAAATCCAACCATAACGCATACTGTATTTCATACCGGACGCTGTCAGGGCGGACGGAAGAAGGAGGCTTGCAGGATGGTTGGATTTTTGATTGCAGTTTTATCCGGGGTTCTGATGAGCGTGCAGGGCATTTTCAATACACAGGTCACAAAAGCGTCGAGCATCTGGTCTGCGAATGTGTTTGTGCAGGCGACGGCGCTGCTGTCGTGCCTGGCAGTTTGGCTTGCAGCGGACCGGTCGAATCTGTTTGCCGTGTTTAGGAGCGAGCCGAAGTATCTGCTGCTTGGCGGCGTACTCGGCGCCGGGATTACCTGGACAGTGATTAAGGCGATGGCGATGCTTGGACCTGCAAGGGCGGTTCTGTTTATCGTGGTGGCGCAGATCGCGGCGGCGTACCTTGTGGAGCTGTTTGGGCTGTTCGGCGTTGAAAAAGCAGCGTGGGAGTGGAGAAAGGCGATCGGACTTGCTGTAGCGGCTGTCGGAATTGCCGTTTTTCAGTGGAAATAGCGCCCGGAATATGCTATCCTACCAGTAGTGAGAGGTCTGCAGAAGGAGCTGGATTTTGGTATCTGCAGCCATGAAATACAAGAGAGGATGTGTATTTGATTGTCTTATCAGACGTTATTTTTACAGCAGTCTTATCGGGACTGTACGAAACAGTATGAGGAAATTCTGCACAACCCGAACCTGCCGTTGTGGGATTATGTGGTGCTGACGGCTTCGAACGAGGCTCAGGCTCAGGCATATCGTGCGCAGATTTCCTACCGCTTAAAGCATCAGATGCTCCCGGAAAAGACACACTATGCGGTGCTGCCTGATCCGGACGGCAAGCGCGTCGGAAGCGGCGGCGCGACTTTAAATGTGCTGCGATATATCCGGGAGCATGCGGCGGGGAAGCAGAGTCCGGCTGCCGTGCTGCATAGCGCAGTGCAGGGTGACGGCGCAGCAGAGAGCAGGCAGTTCGTGTCTGCGCAGCCCGGCGAAGCAGCTTGCCACGCCTTTGACGGCAAGCGTATTCTGGTCATCCATTCCGGCGGGGACAGTAAGCGCGTGCCCCAGTATTCCGCCTGCGGCAAGCTCTTTTCCCCCGTGCCGCGGATTCTTCCAAACGGTCGTAGATCGACGCTGTTCGACGAATTTATGATTGCCATGTGCGGTGTTGCGGCGCGGATGAACGCCGGAATGCTTGTCTGCTCCGGGGATGTGCTGCTGCTGTTTAACCCGCTGCAGATCGATTTTTACGGAAAAGGCGCAGCGGCGCTGTCGATCAAGGAGCCTGCAGAAATCGGCAAAAACCACGGTGTATACAGACGAGACAGGGAAGGAAATGTCGGCGGATTTTTACATAAAAAGACCGTAGAGCAGCTGCACGAAATGGGTGCGGTGGACGAGCACGGGTATGTGGATATTGACACCGGCGCGGTTATGATGAGCGTAGACCTGCTCAATTCCCTTTACAGTCTGATCGACACAGAGGAAAAGTTTGCCGCCTGTGTCAACGAACAGGCGCGGCTTTCGTTTTATGCGGACTTTCTGTATCCACTGGCGTCGGATTCCACCCTGGAGCAGTATTATCAAGAGACGCCCGAGGGTGAGTTTACACCGGAGCTGAGAGCCTGCCGGGAAAAAATCTGGGCGGCGCTGCATCCTTATCAGATGAAGCTGATCCGGATGTCACCGGCGGCATTTATCCATTTTGGGACGACCCGGGAGCTGCTGCATCTGATGACGGAGAGGATGGAGCAATTTACGCATCTGGGCTGGCAGGCGCGGATCAACACCAACAGTCAGGAAAAAAGCTATGGGGCTGGAAACAGCTATATCAGTCTGCGTGCAGACGTTGGCGCGGGAAGCTATATCGAGGACAGCTATTTGCATCATGGTACGGTTGTCGGGGAGCGCTGCGTGATCTCCGGCGTGACGCTGGATGGGCAGAGCGTTCCGGCGGATACGGTACTGCATGGGCTAAAGCTGCAGGATGGCAGGTTTGTTGTCCGGATGTACGGCGTTTGCGACAATCCGAAGGAAGCGGCATTATTTGGAAAAAAGATCGGCGAACCGTTGTGGACGGCGGCAGTTTATCCGATTCGAAATACGATTCAGGAAGCAGTATCTGCGACACTGCGTGCATATGAAGACGGTTTTCCAACACTGAAAGACGGGATTTCTTTAAAGGACAGCTTCAACCAGGCGGATGTGACGGCGATTCTGCCCTGGCAGGATAAGCTGGAGGATAAGGTAAAAATCGAATCCCTGTTGGAGGCCATCGACAAAAAGGATAATCTCCATGAGGCGGTGAAGGTGTTCAACGGGGAGATCAATGCGCGTGTAATCCGGCAGCTTTGCGGTCTGGCGGAAAAGCTGGACGAACAGGAGCTGTTTGAATTTTCCCGGAAAATCCGGATTTATTATGCGCTGTCCTGTCTGACGAAGCAGGATAAGTATCTTGACCTGTGCCTGGATACGATCCGAAACGCGATTCTTGTCGGGGCGGTGGCAGGGCTTTCCTACGATCCGACGGCAAAAATGGAGCAGGAGGAAGTGGTGGTACGCCTGCCCGTGCGCGTCAACTGGGGCGGCGGCTGGAGCGATACGCCTCCATATTGCATGGAGCACGGCGGAACGGTGCTGAATGCGGCGGTGAAGCTGGACGGACAAAATCCTGTCGAGGCAGTTGTGAAAAAGATTCCGGGCAATCAGATCGTGCTGGCCAGCGCGGACAGCGGCGCAGAGCAGGCATTTTCTGAAATCAGTCAGCTGCAGGATTCCAGCAATCCTTACGATCCCTTTGCCCTGCATAAGGCGGCGCTGATCGCCTGCGGCATCATTCCGTACCGGGAGCAGATTTCTGTCGAAGAGGTGACAAAAAATCTCGGCAGCGGGCTCTATTTGTCCACACAGGTGATTCATATCCCGAGAGGCAGCGGCCTCGGTACGTCCTCGATTCTTGCGGGCGCATGTGTCAAGGCGATTTACCGGATGCTCGGAAAGGAGCTGTCCCAGGAGGAGCTGTACAACCGGGTCCTGTGCATGGAGCAGATTATGTCCACGGGCGGAGGCTGGCAGGACCAGGTGGGAGGGCTTGCGCCTGGAATCAAAATGGTGACCAGCGATGCGGCGATTATACAGGAAATCGGCTGCAGTCCATGCAGCATCAGCACAGAGACGCTGCAGGAGTTAAACGAGCGATTCTGCCTGATTTATTCCGGACAGCGCAGGCTTGCAAGAAACCTGCTGCGCGATATTGTAAGCCGCTATGTGAGCGGGAACCCGGATACGGTGGAGGTGCTTTATGAGATCCAGCGGATAGCGGTTTTGATGCGCTTTGAGCTGGAAAAGGGAAATGTAGACGGCTTTGCACAGCTCCTGAACCAGCACTGGGAGCTTTCCAGACGGCTGGATGGCGGCTGTACCAATACCTGTATTGATATGATCTTTAGTTCCGTGGAGGATCTGATCGACGGAAAGATGATCTGCGGCGCAGGCGGCGGAGGTTTTTTACAGGTTATCCTGAAAAAAGGCGTGACTGCGGAACAGGTGCAGAAGCGTCTGAGAGAGGTATTCCAGGACAGTGGCGTGGAGGTATGGCGCTGCAGCCTGGTGTGATGACAGCGTGTGCGGCGAAAATACGGCGTGGCAGGCGCGCTGCTGCAGAATAAGTTTAAGGGGATATTCGATATGTTGAAGGGAATTTCACCACTGATTTCACCGGAGCTGTTAAAGGTTCTTGATGAAATGGGACACGGAGACGAGATCGTGCTGGCGGATGCGAACTTTCCGTCCAGCAGCATCGGACAACGGGTGATCCGTGCGGATGGAATCGGTACGGCAGAGCTTTTGGCGGCGATTTTGCCGTTGTTTCCGCTGGATCAGTACGATCCCGAGCATTTCGTCCTGATGGAGGTCGTGCCGGGAGATACGGTTGTACCGGTGATCTGGGAGGCTTATAAGGCTCTCCTGAACTATTATGAGCCGGAAACAGAGGTGCATAAGATCGAGCGGTTTGCCTATTACGAGCGCGCCAAAAAGGCGTACTGCGTGGTAGCGACCGGAGAAAAAGCTCAGTATGCCAACATTATTTTGAAAAAAGGTGTTGTGAAGTAGGGGCTGGAAAAAGATTGGCTGTGCAGGCTTGAAGATTTTTCCAGAAAAAGAAAAGGGGATTGACGCTGGGCGTCAGTCCCCTTTTGAAAGCGGTATTGTACTTTTTTGTAACTGTTCAGGTATGCGCTGTAAGCGCGTTAGTTTGCATTTCCATCATCGACAGGGACATTGTCGGCTGCGCTGCCGTCGGAAGACGGTGCAGCTGCGGCAGACTGTGTCTGGACAGAGGTTTGTGCGGCATTTAACTGATTGATCTGTGCGTTGAGGCTGTCGATTCGGTGCTGTGCCTCATCGACAGCGCTCTGTGCAGCCGCTTTTGCATTGTCATCGGCAGCCGCTGCAAGCTCTTGATCTGCAATCGCCTTATCCTCTACTGCGGTCTGGAGCTGCTGCTGCAGGCTTACGAGCAGAGCTTCGTACTGTGCAGAGTTGCTGCGCAGCTGAAGCTCGAGCCGTTCCTGCTCGATGATCTGATCTGCACCGGGGGTTGCCATGAAGACGGAGCTGTGCTCGCAGACCCTCTGGGAATCCTCGGAGGTCACCTGACCGGTCAGGATACGTTCGTTTTCCGGAAGCATTTCCAGAGTACCCTCCGTTGCAAAGGGGCAGGCATCTGCTGCGGGCAGACCGCTGTAGGCACAGACACTACCCTGATAGTGTACGTCACAGGTTTCTGTCGGAACCGTATCTACAGCAAAATATTCGGTCTTTAAGGTTTCACCGCAGAGTGCGGTGGGCAGCTTGCCGGACTTTGCGCAGACAGTCTGTGCGACGATATCGGCAGGCTGAGAGAAGGATTTGTTTTCCAGACCTTCGTGCACCTGGCTCATGACTGCTTTCCAGAGCTTCTTTGCAAGGCTTCGTTCTTCGCCCTTGCGCAGCTTTGTGTTGTTGTCATAACCTGTCCAGGTCGTACAGGTGTAGTACGGTGTGTAGCCGGAGAACCAGATATCGTTATAATCGGACGTCGTACCGGTTTTACCGGCGATGGACATGCCGCCGAAGTTGACAGCAGTACCGGTACCGGAGGTGACAACATCCTGCATTGCGCTCGTTAAGAGGAATGCGGTGGAGGGCTTGATGACCTGCGTACCCTCGGTGCTGGTGTTATCCAAAATAACGTTGCCGTCGTGATCTTTTACAATCGTATACAGCTTGGGTCTGATATACTGCCCGCCGTTTGCGATGGTGGCATAGGAGGCGTTTAATTCGATGTTTTTTACACCGTATGTGATACCTCCAAGGGCGAGGGCCTGCTGGACGTCGGAGAAAATCTTGCCGTTTTTCTCTACGCCGTCTACCAGCGTGGTAAAGCCGAATTTCTGTAAATATTCATAGCCCAGACGGGGGGTGATTTGCGTCAGGACCTTTACCGTAACGATATTTAAGGAGTCCCGGATACCATCCCGCAGGGAACAGATGCCGCGGTAGCCGCTGGAATACCAGTTGGATACCGGTCTGCCATTGTCATAGTTGAAGGGACCGTCGACCTCGACATCCGCGAGAGTCATGCCGGCGCTGTCCAGCGCGGGTGCATAGGTGGAGACGATCTTAAAGGTGGAACCCGGCTGACGAACCGCATCGGTGGAGCGGTTCAGGGTCAGGTTTCCTTCCTTGGTGCCGCGGCCGCCGATCATGGCAACGACATAGCCCGTGGACTGATCCTCGATCGTTAAGGAAATCTGGGGCTGGGGCGTCAGGGTGATGGATTCGCCGATAATTTCCGCACTGTCGGGAATCGTAGCAGCCTTATAGGCCTCGATCGCTTCATTTGCTTCTTCCTGAGAGCTGTACAGGAGGTTGAAGTTTTTGTCGCCGTTTTCCTGATAATAGGATTTGTACTTTTCCGAGCTGATGTTGACGATGCCGCCTTCTTCCTCAGAATCAGGATCGCGGTAGGTCAGCTGGTAGCTTAGCAGCCAGCGCATGCCGTCCGGATAGAGGGATTCGTCGGAAGCAACGGAGTCACAGATCGCCTGAATATCGGGATCCATGGCGGAGAAAATGCTCAAACCGCCGGAATAAACCATGACGTAAGCCTGGGTTTCCGTATAGCCGGCTGCGATCAGGTCTTCGGTTACGGCTTCTTTGACTGCATCCGCATAGTAAGAGTCTACGGAAGAATCTCCGCCGACTTCGAGGTTAGCGGTCTGGATTCTGCGGTATAAGCTGTCAGTATCCGATTCCGCCTCGTCGTACTGCGCCTGTGTGATATAGCCCTGCTCAAGCATGTTGGTCAGCACCTTTTCACGGCGATCCTGGTTTTTGTCAGGATGGGTCAGCGGATTATACTTGGACGGGTTCTGGGTGATTCCGGCGATGGTCGCGCATTCGGAAAGGCTTAACTCCCAGACGTTTTTGTTGAAATAACGCTTGGAGGCAGCCTGTACGCCCAGCGTGTTCTGCCCCAGGTTGATCGTGTTCATGTATTGTTCCAGGATCTTGGATTTGTCGTTGGTATCTTTTTCCAGCTGAATCGCAAGATACTGCTCCTGGACTTTTCGCTTGATTCGTTCGCCCAGCGTCTTTTCCTGAGTCCAGGTCGTCAGGACGGTATTTTTGATCAGCTGCTGGGTGATGGTGCTGGCACCCTCCTGCCGTTTGAAGCCGGTCTTTACGGCGGTTACGCCGGCACGGAGAATCCCCATGATGTCGATACCGTTGTGCTGGTAAAAACGCTCATCCTCGATGGCGACAAAGGCGTTTGCCAGATCGGTGGGAATCTGATCCATCGTAACGGGGACACGGTTGGAGTCCTCGGCGATCAGCTTCGCCATCTGGTTTCCCTTGCTGTCATAAATAAAGGAAGAGTATCGGGTGGGAGTTGCATCCTCCAGTGTGATGGTAGGTGCAGAATCTATAATCCCCTTGAAAACCCCCAGTCCGGCGCAGATGCCGATAATCCCGATTGCAATGACGCATAAAAGCAGCACCTTGGAAAAGGTGAGCAGGCATTTGCGTCCGAGCTTCGAAGATGTGGACTGGAGTGCTTTCTTTTTCTGTTTTACACTCTTTTTGCCATAATTCATGCAATGAAACCTCCTTGGTTTTGGACATTACCTCCCCTGATTATAGCAAAAGCGGGCAGGTAAATAAAGGTTTTTCTGCCATATTAAGATATTGTTCACAAAAAGAAATGCTGTTATACTGGTTGGGAAGCGGGAAACGCCTGTCAGCGGACAGATGAGAAACCGCAGGGCAGCTGTAGAATGGAGAATTTTTATGGAAGAAAAAGAAACGGTCAGGGAGCCTTACCGGATGGTGCTGGAGGGCGGTCAGGCAGAGCTGGTGGAAAAAAAATCGCGCTTTATCGCAAACGTCCGTCCGGTCGAATCCGAAGCAGAGGCGGTTGCGTTTATTGATGAGATGAAGAAAAAATACTGGGACGCCCGGCATAATTGCTCGGCGTTTGTCATCGGCACGAAAGCGGAGCTGACGCGCTGCAGCGACGATGGTGAGCCCTCCGGGACGGCGGGACGTCCGATGCTGGAGGTGCTTTTAGGCGAGGGCGTAAGAAACGTCGCAGTCGTTGTGACACGGTATTTTGGCGGCGTGCTGCTGGGCACCGGCGGACTGGTGCGCGCCTATTCTAGCGCAGTAAAAGAAGGGATTGACGCGTCCAAAATCGGGACGATGCGTTATGGCGTCCGTTTAAAAATCTGCACAGACTATAATGGAATCGGAAAGATTCAATACATCCTGCGCCAGAACGGTCTGGAAGCGGAGGACACGGTTTATACGGATCAGGTGGAGCTGACGGTGCTGCTTGCGGCAGAGTGTGTGCCCGGATTGAAAAAAGAAATTACAGAGGCAACCGCAGCGAAGGCTGGCATCGAAGAGGTGGAGAAGCTGTATTTCGTGGCGCCGGATGCGTAAGCAGTTGGGCGGCAGAGCACAGTTGAAATAGAAACGGAGAAAAGGTATGAAACTGATTTCATGGAATGTGAACGGGCTTCGCGCCTGTATGACAAAGGGCTTTATGGATTTTTTCAACGAGGCGGACGCCGATATTTTCTGCCTGCAGGAGACGAAACTTCAGGCGGGGCAGATCGAGATGGAGCTGCCGGGCTATGAACAGTTCTGGAATTATGCAGAGAAAAAGGGCTATTCCGGGACGGCGATTTTTACAAAGCAGAAACCTCTGTCGGTCGCATACGGCATTGGAATTGAGGAACACGATCACGAGGGCAGAGTAATCACGCTGGAATACCCGGACTATTACGTGGTTACAGTGTATACACCCAATTCCCAGGATGGTCTGGCACGGCTGGATTACCGTATGAAGTGGGAGGATGACTTTTTCACGTATTTGAAGAAGCTGGAAGCAAACAAGCCGGTGATTTTCTGCGGAGATTTAAATGTTGCGCACAAAGAAATTGATTTAAAGAACCCGAAAACCAACCGTAAAAACGCAGGCTTTACGGACGAAGAGCGCGCAAAGATGACAAAGCTGCAGGAGAATGGCTTTATCGATACGTTCCGGTATTTTTATCCGGATCAGGAGGGCATCTATTCCTGGTGGTCTTACCGGTTTAAAGCGAGAGAAAAGAATGCGGGATGGCGGATCGACTATTTCTGTGTGTCCGAAAGCCTGAAAGACAAGCTGGAAGATGCGAAGATCCATACAGAAATCTTTGGATCTGATCATTGTCCGGTAGAGCTGGATATTGATTTTGAGAAATAATTTTGTATGGCAACAGTAAAAGTAAAATTCCGTGCATCTTCCGTCGCTACGAAAGAAGGTACACTTTTCTATCAAGTGATTCATAAGCGTATAGTAAGACAAATACATACCGGATACAAGTTGTTTCCTGCGGAATGGGACGCGGTACATTCGGAGGTTGTTCTGTCTTCGGTAACCAGTGAAAGTCGGAGAGATTACTTGCTTTCTTTGAAAAATTCTCTGTTGGAGGATAGTGTAAGGCTGAAGAATATTATTACCCGTCTTGAGCGTTCAGGCATTGCTTATACTTCAGATAGTTTGGTGGAACTTTATTGTGCATCCACAGAGCATAGTGGTTTCATATCCTTTACTCTTCATCTTATCAAGGAGTTAAATCAAATTGGCAAACACCGTACCGCTGAAACTTATATGACTACATTAAACAGCTTTGTACGTTTCCGGAAAGGGAAAGATGTCCTGCTGGAAGAAGTTGATTCCAGTTTGATGATGAAATATGAGAGTTATTTGAAGTCTACCGGTATTTGTCCGAATACCACCTCTTATTATATGAGGAATCTTCGGGCTATTTATAATCGTGCTGTGGAGAAGGGCTTGACGGTTCAGCGAAGTCCTTTTAAATATGTTTATACAGGGATAGACAAGACGGTCAAACGTGCTATTCCGTTAGAGGAGATTCGCCGTTTAAAGGAACTTGATCTGACAAAGAGTCCTTCTCTAGCTTATGCGAGAGATATTTTCATGTTTTCATTTTATACCCGTGGTATGTCATTCATTGATATGGCTTTTTTGAGAAAGAAAGATTTGCAGAACGGAATTCTGTCTTATCGCCGGCAGAAGACGGGGCAACAATTATTTATCAAATGGGAGAAGCCAATGCAAGAAATAATTGACAGGTATGATACTCAGGGGAGCCCTTACCTGCTACCTATTATACGAGATAT
>ENA-OROL01001854-OROL01001854.1-human-gut-metagenome-genome-assembly--contig:-NODE-1854-length-16009-cov-6.454557_pt1 | contig 16009 bp, 21 predicted proteins | sample MGYA00242128_ERZ509048 | MGnify/ENA primary metagenome ERZ509048 (study PRJEB26280, sample SAMEA2338750) | human gut metagenome | biome: human gut; feature: human-associated habitat; material: faeces...
AGCTATTAATTTTTTATATTCATCTATTAATATAAAATTAGAATTAGTTTTATAGTTTAAGTAATCTATTATGTCTTGATACTCTTTTTTATTTATTTCTATTTCTTTTTTATTTATTTCTATTTCTTTTTTATTAGTTATAATTTCTAAATTATGTTTATTATTTTTATTATCTATATATACCTTACTATTTGGCTTACATTTTTTCTTACATTTTGACTTACTTTTGTCAGGATTCTTAATTCTATATTCTCTCATATTCATAGCACCTACTGTTGTTTGGTTAGTAAGTACTAATGCGTCTTCTATATAATATTTATTTTCTCTCTTTTCCATCATTCCTGTATCTAAAAAATAATCTATAGCATCATTTATTAGTTTTTCTGAATGATTAGTTTCAACTGCTAATTCCTTTATAGAATATGGAATTCTTTTAGATCCTACTTTTTTTATTAAGTAACCATCTTTATTTATTGTTTTAAATATTAGTTTAAAATATAGAATTATTTTTTCATATCCATTAGGTTGATTTTGTAAATATTTTAATACATCATTATCAAAAAAGTTTGATTTAAGCATAAAGTAATAATATTTTTCTTTATTATAAGTTCCCATGTTTAGAATTATTAATTGATACTAAAAAATCTATATTGATTTTAAAATAATCAATTACTTTCTCTATTGGTACTAAGTTATTAGGTAGTTTAAATCCACTTGATATAATTTCTTCTGATATTTTATTTTTAATATCTCTTGCTTTATTTCTTCCCACAGCACCTATTTTCATTATATCTTGTACAGTAGCCCACTGACTATTTAGTATTTCTAGCATTTCACCTGCCGATAATATTGTTTTATTTTTCATTTTTTCAATCTCCTTTTTATTATTTCATTAAAGTTTACCAGACTCTTTAATTACGATATTTTCGTAACATAAAATTATAAAAAAATATATCGATACTGCATGATATAAAATTCTATTTACTACATACTTCATTTACTTCTTTACTACTACATTTAATAATTGCATCGTGTGGATATTTATAATACAATTTGATTTCATCTTTTCTATTAGATACCAATAAATTATCAACCGAAGGTATATCATATACTCTCATAAATCTTTTAATTAATTGCCATGAAGGACATGTTCTATGTTTTTCAATTGCTATTAATCTATTCTTTGGTATTCCAATTCTTCTAGCTGCTTCATCAATGCTTATACCTAAGTGCACACGAATTGCTCTTAACGTAGCCTGCACTTATTTTGACCTCCTTCCTATTTTAATAATATTACAAAAATTTTTAATTGTAAATAGAAATTACGAAATTTTCATAATTTTACTTGTATGTTTTCGTAAAATAAGCTATACTTATATTAGAGGAGGTACAATATGGATAGCAAAGATGTATTTATACATAACCTTAATACGATCATGAAGGATCGCAAGGTTTCTAGAAAAGAACTTGCCAAAGGTTTAAACGTTCCTTACACTACTCTAACAGATTGGTGTACTGGGAGAATATTTCCGAGAGTAGAAAAAATAAATATGATTGCTGACTACTTTGGTATCAAAAAATCCGATTTACTTGAGGAAATTATTGAAACTGAAGATGACTCATTAGATGATGACACTGTTATTGTTGATGTTTATTCTAAAGTGTTTTTAGATGCTGTTTGGTGTGATAAAACACAGGCTTTTAAAGTCGGTGAAGAATTAATACCTCCAGAATGGATTAAAAATAAGCAAAGTTATTTTGGTATAATTATGCCTGATAATTCCATGGATCCTGAATTTCATAAAAATGATTGCTTAATTATAAGAGAGGATAATAAAAGAGGTAAAGATGGTTTATATTGTGTATTAGAAAAAGATAATGACTATGCAACAATAAGAAAGTTAATTAATATAAATGATGGGATAATGGTCATGCCATTAAACCTTAACGGCGAATTCAAACCTAAAACTTATCTAAAAGGAACTCTAGAATTTGAATCTTTAAGAATTTTAGGGCCTGTAGTTCAAGTTAAAAGATATTATGATTAAAAAAAAGACCACTGCTGGAACAGTGATCAAAGTGAAAAATCCCTAATTAAAAAGTCTGGTAAACTTTAATAATTATAATAAATATAATTTTGGAGATTTCTCGTATTTAATTATATCACCAATTAGGGATTTCTACAAGAAAGTTGGTGAAATAATGGCAGTTTACAAAGATCCTAAGCCTACTAAAAATGGTAGAGCTTGGTATTTTAAGTTTAGCTATAAAGATGCATTTGGTGCCACTAAGCAATATAGATCTAAAAGATATCTAACAAAAAAAGAAGCATCTGATGCAGAAAGAATGTTTTTAGTTACCTCTACTGATAAAGTAGAAGATAACAATATGACATTCAAAGATCTATATGATGAGTTTAGAATGCATAACGACGAAATAATGAAAGATACTACTAAGTATGGTTATGATAATAAGGAAAAGTTTATAGAATGCTTCTTTCCTGTTAAAGTGAAAGATTTTAATATTATGCAATTTGAACAATGGAAACGAGAGATAAATAAACTTAATATATCTCTTAGATATAAAAATGATATTTATAAATTTCTTAAATCTATTTTAAATTTTGGTGTTAAATGGCATAACTTAAACTTTCAAGCAGTATATAATAAAATGACAAAGTTTCAAGATCCAAATGAGCGTAGAAATGAAATGGCTTATTATACTTATGATGAGTTCAAAAAGTTTATTTCTTATGAAGAAGATCTAAGATGGAAATGTGTATTTGAAATATTATATTACTGTGGACTACGTAAAGGAGAATTAAAAGGCCTTACTTGGAAAGATATTTATTTTGATAAAAAAGTATTATCTGTTAATAAACAAATAACACAGAGAAATAACCGCGTTAAGTTTGAATTTTCGGATACTAAGACAAGAGATAGCAGAAGAATAGTTCCCATTACTAAAGTTTTGTTAAATGACCTTAAAATGCTCTATGAGCAGGATAAAAAAGAATATTATGGATTTAATGATGATTTCTTTGTTGTATCTGATGCTAAACCTATAGCTGATTCTAATATATATCTTAGAAGAACTAAGCTAGCAAATCTTGCTGGTTTAAAGGTTATTAGGATTCATGATTTTAGACATTCATGTGCATCGTTACTTATTAACAATGGTGCTAATGTTACATTAGTTGCCAAATATTTAGGACATACAAAAATCGAGGAAACACTAAATACATATTCACATATGTTTAGTACTGCCCTTGACTCTGTTGTTTCTGTTATAGATAACTTAGATAGCAAAAGCTAGGAATAATTCCTAGCCTTTTTTCATTAAATATTCAACAATTTTATATACTTCAGTGTTAGGATTTGCCTCAACCGTTCCTATTCTTCGATTATTATCAATTTGATACTTTTCTATTTTTTTTGCACGATCAATTGCTAAATCTATTTCTTTAATGATATCAGGATAAATATTAATGTTCTTTTCATACTTTGGATAATACTCTTTTAATCTTTTAATTACTTCTTCGCTATCCATATTTGCAGTTGTATAATCATAATGTAGTAAGAACCATAGTTCAAAACATGGCGATGATGTAATAATTTTTATATTATTTTTCTTTGCTAATTGAATTGCTTCTTCAATTATTTTATTTTTATTTGGATCAACATCTGTATCAAAAATACAATATGCTACATCATCGTCTTGCAAATCTAACTTTAATTCATCTATTTCCTTGATTAACATCTTAACTAACTTTAATGGATCAGTATTATTTCCTCTAGCATATGTAATATTATATGATTTTTTACCATCTTCAAAATTACTAAAGTATGTCTTTTCTGTTTTATTTTTTCCTTCAGCTGCTATTAATATTTTACTTTTTTGCTTTCTGACTTTTCTTACTCTATCGTTACTAATTCTTCTATTATGTTCTACTCTTCTTCCCATAAATTAAAATCATTTTTGATAAAAGGAACAGCTCCATATCTACCAAGCATATATCCTCTCTCAACATTCTCCGTTTTTCTTACAGAAAAATCACTTAAAGGATATAAATCACTTATTCCGTTCTTATCATCTTTTTCTGCAAACCATATCTGATCTCTTCTCAAAATGTTTAGTTTTAATAAATTAGTATCGTGAGTATTAAATATTAATTGTGCACCATTTTTATTTATATCAGGATCATTAAACATTTGAACTATCATTTCAACCAAATATGGATGTAAACTTTTATCTAACTCATCTACTACTACAACTCTTTTATTATTTAATGCATCCTTAATAAATGGAATAAAGCAAAAAATAATTTGAGTTCCCATTGATTCTTCTTCATATGATAATTCAACATCAGAACCTTTATGTTTAAAAAATGCAGTAAACACTTTTGGTTTTTCTTTCATATTCATTCCAGCTTTAATAAAATCAGGTATTGCTGCCAATACATCATCCGGAACATCTGTCTCTAATACTTTATAATCTTCTATATTGAAATCTGCTTTTTTCAAAAATTCTAATGCAAAATCTTTTAATTCTTTATTATTTTTTAAATATTCACTTAGAGCTAGATCTCGAAGACCTCCTAAATTATTAAAAGTATTAATATCTGCACTTAAAAATTTATATGGACTTTTTGTTTTTTCATAATTCCAGTTTGTTGCAGTTGCAATAAAAAATTTATTTGGTGCATTTTTAGCAGCTATATCATTCAATAATTTTTCATCTTTTTGTGGAAAAGAATAATCATTTGTATTAGTTCTATCAAAAATTTTTGTTTCTCTTCCATTTGGATAATAATATAAATACTCTTCATGTATTTTATTTGTATCTGCTATAAACCCATAAACATAACGTACATCATCAACAATAAATTTAATTTCAAATTCACTTGGTTTATTAATAGTTTTTTTATCAAATTTAAACGGAACAATCGGTAATTTTGCATTTATATTCACAATATTTGAACTTCTTAACATTGATATTACAATAGTTAATATTTTAAATAAATTAGTTTTTCCTGATGCATTTGCACCATATATTGCATTTGTTTTTAATACCCTTCGATCATTAGATATAATATAATTATCATCTAATCCATTTGTAGCATTTGCAAGCATACTAAAAGTAACTTTATCTTTAAATGATAAAAAATTTGCAATACTAAATTCTAATATCATAGAATTCTCCTCCTTTTTTCTATTAATAGTATATGCTATTTTTTATATAAAAGCAATACTTTTACATATTTTATTTTTATTTTTTGCATTTTTTTTGTAATTTATTCATTTATTTTATTGATTTTTAGGTTTTATGTGATATAATGCTTATGAGAGATAAAAAAGAAGCTCTGCAAAGCTTCTCTCTCATGTGTAAGATAATATCACACAAACTAATTTTGGATTAACATCCTATTATTAGTATATCACACTTTTGTGATCTTAAAACATTTTCTTTTAATAGGATTGTAAATCCGTTTTAAAGAAAGGAAGTGTTATTATGGCAACAGTTAAAGCTATACATCAAACCGATACAGGCAAAAACGATTTGTTCATTAACACTGGAAATCATCACAAAATGGCACTAAATCAATTTGTAAAGAAAATTGAAAGTGGCAATTCTGTTTATAGTGATAGATATTACATTAAACACGATAGTAGTGGTAAAACTCCAGTATCAAAACCAAACGGCAGTAAAAAAGACAATCTTGAATAAATTGAGTTTATTATCTTACACAGGCACTAGCTTTAGCTAGTGTTTTTTTGTTATAGATAATTCTTCGTAATCTTCTTCGCTGCCAATTCTTTTTAAATAATCTTTGCCTCCATCAACTGCTACTGCCCCACAAGAACATTTTTTATAATCATTTGTATTTTTAGACTCTATAACATCTCTGCATTTTTTACATTTAATTTTATTACTTATTATTTCTTCTTTCTTTTCCATAAGACATCTCCTCATAATGTATTATACAATGATCTTATAACAATTATATCCTACCGTTTGCGGTATAATACCATTACAACCATACGTATAAAATCTATTTTGTCCGTATCACTGTAAAAAAATCCGTTGAGAATTTTTGCCACTTTCGGCACTTTTTCTCAATGAACTATTCATAGAATCAAGTTTTTTGTACCTAAATTGTACCTAAAATTATTTTAGCATTACTGATGCCTTGCAAACCCTTATAAAATGGGCATAAAAAACGAGAGCACGGTTAAATGCTCTCTTCAGGGGGTCCGATTTTAAACGTTTTTGCTTAATTATAAAATTTCGGAAAGCCTTATTTTATGGGCTTTTTTCAATACTGCTTTTTATAATTGATTAAATTTTATTATATTTATTAGTGCTTGGAATAGTGCTTAGAAAAAAGGACTAAGTCGTAATGACCTAGTCCTCTTTTTTTATTTCTAACTCACCTTTTGCTAATTGGGATGTTTCATTATGTATCTCCAAAATTATTATTCCATCTTTAATTATTTTTTCTATGTGAAACATACCACTAAATTTTGCTTTTAATGTACTTAATTCTAATTCGTTTATATTATCTTCAAAAACAACTTCTTCATATAACCTACCGTTATCGGTAGTTTTATATCCATACTTATATCTATGTTTTTTAAAATGATTTGTAATTTCATCTTGTATTTGATCAAAAATCATTTTATCAGCAGCTTGCCATTCTTTCTGTTCTTCTTGTTCCTTATTTCTGTTTTGAACAGTTTGTTCTGCTTGAGTAACATAATTAATCTTTTCAACAGCAAAATATGTATAAGCTAAATCTTCTAATGGTTTTATATTTCTATCAACACAACCTTTTATATAACATTTAAATTTATTATACATAACTGTATCCCTGTAAATTGGGTAGCCTCTAATTGGAAATATAATTGTCTTATAATGAAGCGATATAACTTCTTCTGGAGTCATTAAATCCCTACCAATCAAATTTGTAGTTTTATCTCCATTATAATTCATTAAACTGACTGATTGTCTTATACTACCAGATTCAATTGTTTTCTTTCCTAGCCTTTTAGAGATTACCTCTGCTGTTTCTTGCGTATTGGTCTTTAAGTATATTAAACCGCAGTTATCTAAAATAATCTTCGCTACATCTTTTCCATATACATTATCTAATTGTGAAAAAGATTGAATAAAGAAATGAAAATGCATTCCTCTTGATCTAGATGCGGATACCATTGATTCTATATCTGGTAATGGTGGACAGTTTGCAAACTCATCTAAAATAAAATCTATATCAATTGGTAATCTACCATTTTGAGATTCATTAGCAAGTTTAACAAGTTCTCTATATAACATTCCTACAATCATTGTAACTAACTTAAAGTATGTTTTATCTTCATCTGGAACAATTACATACATAGCAGTTTTTTTACGCCCTAATATATCTAATTTAAAGTCACTACTACTTGTAACATTGGCAACATTAATATCATCGAATATAGACATTTTTTCACCAAATACAGCTGTTATACTTTTATATGTATTTTCACTAGCACTTAATATAGAAGTTAATGAATCTTTTGATTTTGAACCATATTCTTTTGTATTTATATATTCTTTAAACTTTTTTTGATTTTTAGTTTCCATTGTACTATTTTGAAATTTCCTAATACTTGTTAATGTTACCTGTTCTTCTTTTATAGTCTTGTTTCCTAATTCTTCTAAATATAATCCTATCAATCCTTCAAGAAGATTCTTAGCTGAATTATTCCAAAACGGATCTTTTTGTTCTACTTTCTCTTGAGTTATAGTATCAGCTATTGAAGTGATAAGTCTATTAACTTCTGCTAAAGATTTCATTGCTTTGTTATTGAACTCAAGTTTTTTATTTTTACTTTTCGCTTTTTCTTTATTGGATAAGTTGGATAAGTAATTATTGTATTCACTTACAAGTGGGGATAAAAGATTAATCTTATTTGATAATTCCGGTTTCCTAAAATCAATAGTTAATATTTCATATTCCTTATCCTTAAACATTTTAGATGTTTTTTCAAATATTTCACCTTTAGGATCAGTTATAAATAAACTTCTGTGTTCTTCTTTTGCTGTAGCTATAAATGAACATGTTGGAATAACAGCTGTTACTGATTTACCAGATCCAGTGCTTCCTAAATAAACATAATGAGGAGTTTCCCTATCAAAATAAATATTATTTAAATCTTTACTATAATAAACTGGAAATCCTGGTTTTAATATATTGCTGACTGATTCACATTTAAATAATCTCTTTATTTCTTTAAATGTAGCAAATCTAGCACTTCCATATTCATGATCATTCTTTACTTTATGTTTAGTTAGTATTGGTTCTATAAAAATAAATACTAATAAAAATAACCACATAAGAATTAAAATTATTACTTTTGCCATTTTTCTTCCCCTCTTGAACATCTACTTGAAACAACACAAGCAGAATAAATAAAAAACACTAACAATAAAGCTAGTGCAATTAATAAAATAATAAATAATAACATATTCACCTCCATAAAAAAATCAGGATATTATTCCTGATATCGTTTATAAAAATCATCGTGTATATTAATTAAATATTCATCTAAGTATTCTAAAGCTTTATCGCACATATCTTGGGGGATTCCATAATATGCAGCCGCAATACCTCCAGTAATTGCAGCTATAGTATCACTATCTCCACCAAGAGCTATTGCATTTCTAATGGCATCCTCATAATCTTTAGATTCCAGAAAAGCTTCTAACGCCTGTTTAACTGTTTCTACACAATTAATATGGAATATTTGAGGTTTCATTGTATCTTTCCTTAAATCATATATTCCAAAATAATTGTTGTTTATATATTCTTTTATTTCTTCTTTATTTTTACCATTTAAAGCCATATAAATTGCAACTGCAGTTGCTTCCGATCCATCAATACTATCTTCATGATTATGTGAAACATTAGTAATAATAGCAGATAATTTTTTTATCTCGTCAATGTCTTTTGCAACTACACCAACCGAACTTATTCTCATAGCTGATCCATTGCCAAAACTACCATATGGTCTATGTTCATCTGACATTATCCAACGACGAAAACTTGGACCATAGCCACAATTTGGATATTTTCTTACCAACTCAACCATGGAATCTATAACTTTATGTTCTAAATCGCTATAATCTTTATTTGAATTCAAAAATGCTTTAGCTACGGCTAAAGTCATCACTGAATCATCTGTAAATCGACAATTATTGTGAAAAAATTCAAAATCCCTATTTTTAGTATTTAATATTTCAAATCTAGAACCTGATATATCCCCAATAATAGTTCCTAATAAAACATCATATAATTTAGGCATGTGTTTACCTACCTTTCTTTATTTATTATCTTGGTTTATTTCATAATCATTATCTTGACACATTCTAATAAATGCAGGTTCCCATGCTGGATAATTAAAAGATGGATTGTTTCCAGTATCGCCATGGCTTTCCTTAATCTTATTAACCTCATCTAAAAAATATGGTTTAAACTCTTCATATATACTATTATCTATAGATAATCCATTACCAAATCCCATGTAAACATAAGTATATTTTTCATTATTATCATTCTCAGAAGATTTTTCCCACATATCCATCCATAAAGGAAACTTTTTAGAGAATTCATCCAAAGTAATTTCTGTATTACCATTTGAATACATCCAACCTGAAACTCGATAAGCATTAAAAGTATTTCCTTTTTTTACAATGAAATAAGAGCCATCTTCATCACCCATTCTTCCAGGGTTGGTTATAAACATAACATTTTTTTCATCTATTTTTTTAAAATCATCTTTTGTTATGTGATTATATTCTATATTTCTCATTATTTATCACCTTTTATATTTTCTAATTTATTTGCTAAATTAATCAAATAATCTTTTTTTATTAGAGTATCAAGCCATTGTTTTGGAGTTTCATCCATTCCATATATGATTCCAGCCATAGAGCCTGCTATAGCACCTATCGTATCTGTATCCTGACCAATGTTTGTAGTAGCAATTATAGTTTCTTTAAAACTTTTTAATTTTAATAATATCCATAATACGCATTCCCATGTATCTACAACATATCCAGATGATTTAATATCATCTATTTTTAATTTTGTTATATCTTCTTTTATCAATCTATCATATTTTGAAATTGAATAATTATCATACATACTATAATCATCTGTTTTTAAATGCTCATAGCATTCTTCTTTACTCATACCATTAAATAACCTAATAACAAATTTTACATACATATAACAAGCTAATTTGCTTATATTATGTCCATGTGTTAATGATGATACATCATTAACTAAATTCACTAATTCCTCATTAGATAAGTTATTTATATGTGAATATATTGCAACAGGCAAAATTCTCATTAATGAACCATTGCCATTTGAATTTTCATCAGATAACCCACATTTGATTGGTTCTATACCATTCATAAAATTTCTACAAGCTCTAAGACATGTCCTACCAACATCGAACACTTCTCCATTTGGTGTATAATCTCCTTTGTTTAACCAATCACACCATCTGGTCATAATATCAGAATAATTAAATCCTTTATTGGAAACAATTGATTCTATTGTAGCAATTTCCATTGATGTATCATCTGTCCATGTTCCTGCTGGTTGACCTACTTTTTTAGATCCAATCATATCAGTAACAGGGTTGCTTAATAAATGTTCTCGAATACAGAATTCTGTCGGCATTCCCATAGCATCACCAATTGCATGTCCTATTATTGCATCTACATACTTAGACATTTTTAAACCTGCCCTTCTTTATCAATTATTTCTAATAATTCCTCAGAAAACACATTTACTGGTGGATTTGGATTATTTAAAAATTCTTTATCTTCATAAAAATTCTCTGCAATTGATTCTTTTACATCTTCGATATAGTAGTTTGAATCTGGATTGTTTATTTCTAATCTAACTAATCTGTATAATGTATTATCTTTAATCATAAATAGTGTTGTTCTAGGATTTACACCCGTTTGATATCTTTGTACATATGGATAATCTACGATATTACCAATTATTTCTGGCGTTTTAGTAGAACATCTATATGTTACTCTTAAATCATAATTGACAATTATTCCAGAAGGATATATTTTTGCAAAATCGGAAATTGATTTAATTTCAGCATCTTTATTTTCAATTTCAAGATACATAGAATTAATATCAATCATATTTAGAAGTTTATATAATCTCAATGATTGTTTTAAACTTTCCTTTACATTTTCTAATTGTGAGTCAAATGAACTACCAAAATCAATTATAGGAATAATAATTCTTACTGCCATAGATTTACCTGTTTTTTCAATATACATATCTTTTTCCAATTTTCCATCTAAATATTTATGAAAAACATTTGGGTAATTTCCCATCTTCGAAAAAGTTAAATCTAAAAATCCTCTATCTGATTTTTGAATTATTTTAATATTTGGGTAATAAGTTGTTAGTTCAGGCCAACGTGCATTATTACCTCTTGGGCCATGAACTTCATTAATTTTTATATCAGGAAAACCCTGTCTTATCAAAGTATAATATTGTTCCCAAAATAATGTGACATTTGGATTCTCTATAATTGTGTAACCATTTTTCTTTTCTTCTAATGCTTTATCAATTAGAGCTGTTGCATATAGATCATTTGTAAAATAATTTTTTAATTCTTCATATGATATTTGATTTTCATATAATTGTGCTTCTGAATTACTTTTTAAATAATCGTTTGGTGCAATCATAAATACAAAAAATTCATAATATTGATTATTATCAATGCCTTTTCTTCCTCTTGCATTATACCTATTTCTTTGATTTGGCATTGCTATTGCATCTATTTTATCTTCAATAAGAAGACCAATCTTATGATTATCTTTTTCAACAATAACAGTTATGTCTGACTCACCATCTTCTTGATCCATTAATGAGTGTTGAATATTAAACACTTTATAACCTTGCTTATTTATTTTTTTTAAAAACAACTCTAATATATTTTTATCAGTTACAAATTTATTAATCATCAATAAATCAATATCTCTTTCAAGAACTTTTTCAAATATTAATTCCATATTATCACCATTTCTTTTAGACGATTATTTCAATTTAATCTTCTAATTCAAATACTCCTTTATCGATTCCATTTAATTTATTTAAATATAATTTATAATCTAATTCACCAAAGCAAACAAATTTAACCTCAATATTGGGATTATTAATTTCTTTTATTGTATCAATAGCTAACTTGCAAGCTTCGTCCTTGGGATATCCATAAATTCCTGTAGATATACATGGGAATGCAATTGATATTTTATCTAAATTATTTTCCATTCTATATTGTTCAGCTAATTTCATTGAATTAAGATAACAATTCTTTAAAAGTTGTGGAGCCTTATCTGGATTACTATGGAACATTGGACCAACAGTATGTATAATTCTTTTACAAGGAAGTTTATAAGCTTTTGTGATTTTTGCTTCTCCAGTTTCACAACCATTCAAAGTTTTACATTCTTCTAATAATTCTGGACCAGCTTTATAATGAATAGCGCCATCTACTCCAGCTCCTCCCAATAATGTTTTATTAGCTGCATTAACGATTATATCAACATCTAATGATGTAATATCACCACTCAATATTTCTATATTATCAATTTTAGTTTTCATATTCATCCTCCTTATCTATTTCGTGAAATGTGTCTAACATTTCTTTTTTTATCCATTCATCATTTACTTTATCCTTGTTATTGTTAATTCTATTAATTAATACATTATAGTATTCTGTGTGTGTTCCAATACCAAATAAAGATAACATTATTACACCATCACTAACTCCACATTCTCTCATTAACGATGTCAATTCTTCTGTTTTGTCATCTCCACTTAGATTATCAACAACCGTTTTAGTAATTTGTTTTTCTTCTTCACTCAATTCTTTTTTCATTACATATTTTCCTTTAATTCTTTTAATGCTTTTAATCTATTTTCGTTATATTGCAAATCTTGCTTTTGTCAATCTGTATAGATACCGTTTTATTTTAGTCTTTCAATATAAACTTCTATTTCATTAATTTCTTTATCAATTGATTCTATAGTTTTAAATTCCTTTTTTAGTTCTGAAAAATCATTCATTATATTATCTATCAATTTGATCACCTTGTATCAATTATACCATGTATACTTTAAGATGTAAATTAATGAAAGAAATTTTTATTAGTTTATGATAAAATATTTTTTATTCTTTCTTATAAGAAAGAATAAAAAATTTGCGTTTGAGTAAGGGCAGATTATACCAGGGGTCTTTGAATCCATTTTTATGACTGCCCGTCTCTTATCTTATTATTAATCTAGTCTTAGAAAGTGGGGTCAAAGAATCCATATAACCAGCATGATGAGATAATTGTAAGCACTAAGAGTCAAACTAGGAAAGGAAGTATTATATGAAGTATGTTTTAGTACTAGATGTTGCTAAAAGTAAAAGTATGTTTATGTTATCTTCTGATGTTGGTGAAGTTCTATTAGAACCTACTGAATACATACATAATAAATCTGATTTTGAAAGAATAGATTCTTATATTAGTAAACTTAACATCAAAGATAATTTAACAGTTATTATGGAAGCAACAAGTATCTACCACAAAGCACCAGAAAGATTTTTTAAAGAAAATAATTATCATGTTATTGTCTTTAATCCTCTTATTGGTAAAGAAATTACTAATACTATTAGAAAAACAAAAACTGATAAACAAGACTGCATTAAATTAACTAATTTATTTTGGAAAGGTAGTATTCCTGATAGAAATTATACTGAAGATGAAATTTATACTAAATTAAACGAATTATCTAGACAATATTATCATCTAGATGAAGGTTTAACTAGACATAAAAATCGTTATAAAGAACTATTACATCTATGTTTTCCGGAATTTGAATTATGTTTTAAAGATGGGAAAATATATGACTTAACTGCCTTAAATTTTATTAAAGAATTTCCCCATGCATATATTATTAAAGACAAACATGTTGATGCACTTGCTTATAATATGGCTAATACCAATGATAGACATCTTAATTATTATAAAAGAAAGGCTAATATTATCAAAGAATATGCTATAAATTCTTATCCAGGAGTAAGTGAGAACTCTAAAGATGTAGATAACTTAAAACAATTAGCTAATATTATAATCGAAATAGCTAAACAAAAAGAAATCATTAAAGAGCAAATGATTGAGCTTGCCAAACAAACTAAAAATTTTGAATGTATTAATTCATTATTTGGTATTGGAGAATTATCCGCTTCTTTAATTATTGCAGAATTAAAAGATATTACAAGATTTAATAATATAAAGCAAATTAATGCTAGTTGTGGATTAGACCCAACAATAGTTCAATCCGGTAAAAGTATAGATTATCATGGTCCTATTTCTAAGCGTGGAAATAGATATGCTAGAAAAATATTATTTAATTGCAGTCGAAATATTGTAACTTTATCAGCCAAATGTGATAAAGAAAATCCAATATATGTTTATTATCAAAAGAAAAAACAGGAAGGTAAACATTTGAAATGCACCCTTTAGAGTAGACAACATAAAAAAACAAATTTAGTAATATATGGTAAAATACACTTCCGAAAGGAGGTGTTTTACTATGGCTTTAAAAGGTCAAAAATTTATTCGTTTTACTGATGAAGAAAGAACTGAAATAGTTGGAAAATATTTATCTGGAAAATATAGTTATGCAACATTAGCCGATGAATATGGAATTAGTTGGAATACAATTCATACAATGGTAAGAAAATACAGAAATACAGGAACTACAATTTCAGCACAAAAATTTTTACCAAAAACCTACAAAAAAGATTGACATTTACAATATTTCAATTGATAGATTTCATATAGTAATACAAGCATATAATGCTTTAAATAGTACTAGAGTAAAACTGTGTTATAAAACTAATCCATATTATAATAAACTGAAAGATTATTGGAAATTAATTGTTAAAAATGAAAATGAATTATCAGAAGAAGAAAAGTATTCAAAGCACTTCAAAAAAGAAATATCTCAAAAAGAAATAGTACAATTTCTAATAAATACAGATTCAACATTAAAAGCTACTTATGAATGTTATCAAGGAATCGTTAATTCTTTAAAAGATAAAGACTTTAATAAATTTAAATCAATCGTTAAACATCAAAATAAGAATGTTTCACCTAAAATGAAACAAGCATTGAAACTATATGATGAAAACATTAAATATATAGAAAATTCATTTAAATATGATATTAATAATGGAATAATTGAAGGTACAAATAATTTAATAAAATGTTTAAAAAGAATTGCCTTTGGATATAGAAAATATGATCATTTTATTGCAAGAATTTTTCTAATAAAAGGCATTATAAAAGAGTGATTTTCATCACTCTTCATAATCAATTCATTTATCAAATTTATCGTCTACCAACACTATTTGACAAAGAACCAATAATATAGCTAAGTCTTTTTAAATTATTTAATTGTTATTTATACTTGTCTTCTTCCCATTCATCAGTAATAAGTTCATCATCATCTCGTTCTTCTGCTTCAACAAAATCTGCTGGAGTCATTCTTTCTTCTTTAGCTATTCTTTTATCCTCTTCTGATAATCCCCATAACTTTGCTTCTTTATCAAACTCTTCATCTTTATAATTTCTTTTTACTACTTTATTTGATTTAACATTTGTCTTCTTAAAAGATGATTCTGGAAAGTTAATATACATTTTCTTTTTACTAAAAATATTATTTATTGTTTGAAATAACCAAATTATTAAATTACAAATCAGTTTAGTCATATCAATCATTAAGATAAAAATATAATAAAACATAATAGCTCCTATCTTAATGATGTACCAAACAAGTACAAGAGGAAAAAATAATATATATAATAATGTTTTTATAGTTACCACCTCACTCTAATTATATCAATAATTTAATATAAAGTCATTAGTT
>ENA-OROL01001866-OROL01001866.1-human-gut-metagenome-genome-assembly--contig:-NODE-1866-length-15957-cov-6.936297_pt1 | contig 15957 bp, 13 predicted proteins | sample MGYA00242128_ERZ509048 | MGnify/ENA primary metagenome ERZ509048 (study PRJEB26280, sample SAMEA2338750) | human gut metagenome | biome: human gut; feature: human-associated habitat; material: faeces...
TTGATTTATTGATATAATCAGTACGGATATTATCTATTTTATGATGAAGTCTTTGCACTTTGAGCTTTTGCTTTTGTATATTCTTTTGAGTGGACTCCCCTTTCTTTAAATTTTCATACTTGCGTGAGAGGCATCTTTGTTCTCTGCGCAATTTCTTTTCCAATTTTTTAACTCTTGCTGACTTATTGATATTTTTATAAGTTTTACCATTAGAAACAATCGCCAGGTCTTTCAAACCAAGGTCAATTCCCATACCGTCATTACTATTATCAGCAATCTTAGCGTCGGGAATTTCTACAAGAACTGACACATAATATCTGTCTGCTTTGATGGATACTGTACCGCTTTTGATTTTCCATCCGTCTTTAGTTGTTGGTATATAGCCTTTTTCTTTCATGCGTATCCAACCTAAAGTGGGTATGTTTAACCTATGTCTCTCGCATCTACAATCTTTAGGATTATTCTTTACGAAATACATTTTTACATCAGACTTACCTTTCCTTTTGAAATTAGGAAAAGCACTTTGGTGTTTAAAAAATCTTGTAAATGCAGTGCATCCATCTTCTATAGATTTTTTTACAGCTTTTGAATATGCTTCTTTGATCCATATTTTATCAGGATTATTAGGAATGTACTCATTATTGAGCCATACGCTAAAACTCTTGCCGGTCATAAACTTTTCACCCTTATCGTATAAAGCTTTGTTGTGACCGAGATAGAAGTTGTAGACGTATCTACAAGTGCCGATAGTCTTGTTAATCTTGATTTTTTGCTCGACTGTCGGATTTAATTCCGTTTTGAAGCTCTTTAGCAATTTCCTCATCTCCTTCTATTTGTTTTTTATACTTATGAAGACCGTACAATCTACAGGAGAAAACGTGAAGTATGGATACAATATCCTGTACAAGTTCTTCTTGCGGTGATAGTTCTTCATTATTCACTACCACTATGGTTGTATTAAACTTCATACAGAATTTTTCAAACCAATCATAGCCAAATCTGACAAATCTATCTTTATGTGTAACTATGATAGTTTTGATTTTTTGTTCCATTACTTCATCTAATAATTGATTCCACTTTTTACGATTGTAGTTAAGCCCACTTCCATAATCTTCAATACATTGATCTACAATGATACCTTTAGCATTGCAAAACTGACGTAAAAAAGTTACTTGATTTTGTAAATCATCTTTTTGGTTTCTTGTAGATACTCTGGCATAAATAACAATCTGACGATTATCGTTTTCAGTATTTATGCCCTTAAACTGAAGATATTGATCATAAGTATAATAACGCCTATCAGTTGGAGTTCGATTTGCTTTTAGAATCCCCTCTCTATCCCAACGTTGTAACGTTTTGACTGAGACACCCAATAATTCAGCAAAATCTTTTGGTTTGTAATTAGTGATATTAGATGTGTTCATAACAATGCCCTCCATGAGTATATTTTAACACATTTAATCACTATTGATGGTGATTTCGAGTACTTAAAGTTTCCTCCTATACAAAAAGATCGGCTCCGATCACAAGCCGTCCCTTTTTGGTTGTGTTTTTTTCACCCCGGAAAATAAATTTTCCGAAACCTCTGACCGATACCGTGTCCCCGTCCTTTAACATCTGGCTGCCGTTTTCCGTCAACCTCCCGTTGACAAAGACCTTTTTCTGTGAAAAAAGCGTCTGCCCCTGGCTGCGCGACAGTCTCCAGACCGCGCTCACAATTCCGTCGCAGCGCAGGCTCGCCACATGCTCTTCCCGGTAAGAAAGTTTTTTCTCCGGCAGCGCCTCCAGCTTTTCTACCGGCACGCAACGCACCTTTGTATGGCGCACCTGTTCGAGAGTTTCCTGTAAAAATACAGACATCGCAGACGTACAGAACACATACGCGCATTTGCCCTCCACACAGATATCCCCGATCGTGCTCCGGTCGATCCCAAGATTTAGAATCGCGCCCATAAAATCCCTGTGGCTGAAATTTTCCGCAAATTTTTCCGCCAGCGGCTCGATTTTTACCGCACAGATCGGAAACGGCTCTTCATATCCGAATTCCTCCGGATCTCCGAACCTGCCCATACACCGCTCTGCACTATCCATTCCGCCGTATAATTCGATATGTACTCCTGCCTTTGCAGCGCTTCTCCAGAGCACTTCCTGCTCTGCCAGCGATAAAAAGCCGGTAAAAACAAACAGATTCTGCTGCCAGGCGCGGTCTGCAAGCTCTGCAAACCGCTTCTCCAAAAGCTGCAGTTCCTTATCCCTCTCTGCCATAACCGTTTCCTGCCGATCAGGTAAAGCTGATAACCGGCTCTTTAGGCTGTTTTGCCTTTGTCACAGACTCTGCGTACAGCACAGGACCTTCGCCTTCATAATCCGCAAAATATTCTTTTTTGACTACTGCGGTCACTTTTACCCAGTCGCGTTCCTGATACAGATCGATCTTATCGTAAACGCACGCAAAGCCGAGGAAGGTCATATCCTCTGCACAGCAGGTCATTGCCATACGTCCGGGCACAAAGTAGCCTTTCGGGAATTCCTCCGGCTTCATCACCATGCCGATAAACTCGATCGTCTTGCCGACATAGCGATCCACATGATCCAGACTGTCCAGATACCAGATGCCATAGGTATTGTCATCCAACACGATTTTATCCGCCTTTAAGTCATATGGGAGATCCTCTTCCATAATCTCGTCGATTTCCCCATCCTGATCCTCGAAAATAATCTCTGCAGTCTGGTTGAGTGCCTTGACATTTCTCTTATAGGTATTGAGGTCTTCGATACCATCACAGCGGTTGAAGATAATCATTTCGGATTTACGGATCATGTCCGAAACCATGGATTTCATATTCGTAAAATACATAGGGAAGGTGGATGCATCGATCGTTGTGATCTGCTGCTCCACCTTCCAGTGCCACGGCAGGCGCAGGTCGCGGAACTTCCACATACCGTTATATTCTATGATAATGCGCTCCGGATGATACTTCTTTTCCAGTTCGACCATCTTTTCCGGAGTAAAATCCGCCTCTTCCTCGATGGTTTCCACAATCGTCTTGCTGCGCTTTAAAACGTAAGGGTCGTATTCTTCCTCGCCCTCCTCGCACAGCAGAAGCAGGGTTTTGCCGGAGCTCTGGAAATACGGCTGATCCAGTGTAAAGTTAATGAACTCTGTCTTCCCGCTCCCTAAAAATCCGTTGATAATATAAACCGGCTTCATACAGTTCTCCTCTTTTTATTCTTGATAACAGAATGCTTTCAGAACTCGCATTCTGTTATTCACGATAATAGAATGCTCCCAGAGTATTCTATTATTTTCTGAACAGGTTTTCCAGCTCTGCTTCCTTTAACTTCGAACCGATGACGCAAATCTTACCGGTTACATCAGGCTTACCAGCACGCACATTGCTCTCTTCGGGAACATAGTCGAAATAAATCCATGTGCCGTCTGCTGCCGGAATCATACCCTTTGCACGCAGAACGATGCCGTACTTTTCTTCGTTGTCCAGCTCTTTTAAGAAGCCCTCAACCTCTTCTGTCGTGTAGGTTGCAGGAGTTTCAAAGCCCCAGCTGGTGAAGATTTCATCGGCATGATGGTGATGGTGGTGGTCATGATCGTGACAGCCGCAGGTGCAGTTTTCGTCGTGCTCATGATGATGCTCATGTTCGTCTTCGTCCTCATCATGGTGATGATGGCAGCAATGCTCGTGTTCGTCTTCCTCCTCATCATGGTGATGGTGGCAGCAATGCTCGTGTTCGTCTTCTTCCTCATCATGGTGATGATGGCAGCAATGCTCGTGTTCGTCTTCGTCCTCATCATGGTGATGATGGCAGCAATGCTCGTGTTCATCTTCTTCCTCATCATGGTGATGGTGGTGCTCATGCTCGTCATGCATTGCCTTTACCTGCTCCATCAGCTCTGCTTCCAGATCCTTTGCCCCCTCAATAGTAGCAAGAATCTCCTTGCCTTCCAGCTGTGCCAGCGGTGTTGTAATAATGGTCGCTTTCTCGTTGTGCTCCCGGATCAGCTCTACCGCCTGTTTTACCTTTTCTTCGGATGCAACGTCTGTACGGCTTAAAATAATCGTTCCGGCGTGCTCAATCTGGTTGATGAAGAACTCACCGAAGTTCTTGATATACATTTTGCACTTGGAAGCGTCTACGACAGCAACCGCGCTGTTTAACTCAACCTCTGTGCCAAGGCCCGCATTCTGGACTGCTTTCATAACGTCAGAAAGCTTGCCGACGCCGGAGGGCTCGATCAGAATACGGTCGGGATGATAGGTGTTTAAAACTTCCTTTAAAGAAGTTCCGAAATCGCCTACCAGGGAGCAGCAGATACAGCCGGAATTCATTTCTTTGATTTCGATTCCAGCGTCCTTTAAAAATCCTCCGTCGATACCGATTTCACCGAATTCGTTTTCGATCAGGACGGTCTGGGTTCCTGCCAGCGCTTCCTTTAACAGCTTCTTGATCAGGGTTGTCTTACCGGCTCCAAGGAAGCCGGATACAATATCTATTTTTGTCATGTTTTCCTCTCATTTCTGCGCACGCTTTTTTGCGCATGCCGAGCTTGTGTCAAGTGCGCACAAACACAAATCTCGCGATTGAAAAATTTTATTTTTCAATCTTAAATCTCCGTTTCTTTGCTTTGACTGCTTTCTGCAGGATTCGTCATTCCTAACCAGTCATCCTTATATTCTGCGCTAAAACGGGATAATTGTCAACACCTCATTGTGGGACAACACCGGCAATATGGGACATAGAATACTGTCTCATTGTGGAACACCTACGACAGCTTTCACCAGCCGGAACGCCTCTTTGCAGGTATCCGTCAGATTTTGCATCGCAGCGTCCCGATCCATCGCCTCTTCCAGGCTGACTGCCCTTTTCTGAATGCAAAACGCTGCGTCGATTCCGATCTCATGGCAGACTGTAAAGCCCTCCTGCAGTGCTCCGGAAAAAGCGATCACCGTACAGCCATGCTTTTTCGCGAGCTTTGCCACGCCCGCAGGGGCTTTCCCCATCGCAGTCTGTTCGTCCATCCTGCCCTCTCCGGTAAGGACAAAATCCGCGTCCGCCATCTCGCGTTCCAGCCCGGTCTCTTCCAATACAATCCGGATTCCCGGCTCGAGCCGCGCACCTAAGTAGCTCTGGAATGCAAACCCAAGACCGCCAGCAGCACCCGCACCCGGACAATTTTCATCAGCCTGTAGAAAGTGCTCTTTCGTCAGCTGTGCATAGGAAAAGAGCCATTGATCCATCTGCCGGATGCTCTTTTTATCAGCACCCTTTTGCGGTCCGAATACGCTGCTGCAGCCAAGCTCTCCGCAGAGGGAATTTTCCACGTCACAGGCAACCCGAAACGTGCACTCCTTTAAAACCGGCAGTACATGTCCACTCCGAATTTCCGCAAGATCGGCTAACCCGGCCGCCCCGTTTCGCACCGGCTGACCTCTTTTATCCAGAAATTCAAATCCAAGCGCCGAAAGCATCCCAACTCCGCCGTCGTTTGTCGCACTGCCGCCGATCCCGACAATAAAATGCCTGCAGCCTTTCCGAATCGCATCCCGGATCAGTTCCCCAACGCCGTAGGTCGTTGTATGTAGCGGATTGCGTTCTTCTTTGGAAAGTAACGGCAGCCCTGCAGCTGCCGCCATTTCTATTACCGCTGTTTTATTTTTTTCCAAAATACCGTAGGACGCTGAAATTTTCCTGCCGAGCGGGTCGCTTACCAGCGCTGTTTCCATGCGTCCGCCCATTCCGGTTGTCAATGCTTCCACCGTGCCTTCCCCGCCGTCCGCCAGCGGACGCACGACGATCTCAGCGTCCGGGAAAACTGCTTTCACTCCTGCTGCCGCCGCATTTCCAGCCTCCATCGAAGTCATGCTTCCTTTAAAAGAATCAATTGCAATTACTGTTTTCATCCTGTACTCCATCCCGGCTGCGCGATCCTTTTCTTCGCACTATTTTCTCACAAGCGCTGCCAGTGCTGCTTTTTCATTTTCCATCCTTGCGCCAGGGCTATTTTCTTGCCGCCGGCAACCTTGTCCGAAACAGCTGGTGCCCGAGCTGTTTTCCATGAAACGGCACCAGTGGATACAAATAGCTTCTGCTGCTCACCGTCCGGTTAAACAACAGAGAAACCGCCAGAATCACGATTCCTCCAACATATCCCCAGACGCCAAAAATTGCCGTCAGCACCAAATTGATAATTCGCATAAATTTCAGCGCATAGCCAAGCTCCAGGCTGTTCTGCGTATAGTTGGCGACTGCGACGAATGCCATGTACAACATGACCTCACTATTAAACCACCCACTCTTTACACTGAACTCTCCCAAAACCAACGCCGCCATGACCGACAGCGGCGTACTTAGCATATTCGGGGTGTTGACCGCCGCAAGCTTCAGACCGTCAATTGCAAGCTCCAGCAATAAAAGCTGCCAGATCAGCGGAATATAGACCGTATCCCGCACTGCGATGAACTCAAAGCCTTTGGGAATCCACTGTGGATATTCCATCAACAAAAGAAACGTCGGAGTCAGAAAATACGTTACAATGGCGATCAGCAGGCGCGACAGTCTCAGATACGTTCCCGTGATCGGCGGAAAATAATAATCGTCCGCTTCCTCCAGCACGTCAAACAGGGAGGTCGGTGTGATCAGCGCCGACGGCGAGTTGTCCACCAGAATGATGATATTTCCCTCCAACACCTGTGCCGCCGCGGTGTCCGGACGTTCAGAAAATCGGAACTTCGGAAACGGATTCCACCAACGTCCCTGATACAGGCACTCCGCAAGGCTTTCCTGGTTCAGCGTCAGCGCATCCACCTGCAGGTTCTGAATCCGGTTTCGGATCTTTTCAAGGAACTGCTGATCTACCCGATCCTCCATATAGCACAAAACGATGTCGGTATGGGACGTTTTTCCTGCCTGCAGCATTTCCATCCTCAGCTGTGTGCTTCGGATCCTGCGGCGGATCAGCGCCGTGTTAAAGACAATGGTTTCCACAAAACCGTCCTTCGAACCGCGCAGCACCTTATCCTTTTCCGGCTCACCGACACTTCGCGCCGGATAGGTTCTGGCATCGATCAAAATGCCCTGCTCATATCCCTCCAACAGCAGGGCGGTCACGCCGGACATCACCTGCCTGCAGATTTCATCCAGATCGCCGCACAGATCAACCTCTCCATAGGGCACAAGCTGCCTGCTCATCTCTGCCGCGTCCTCCGGCATCTGCTCTTTCGTGATTCCGATAAAATGCTGCAGCAGCTTCTGCATCACTTCATCTTTACAGAATCCGTCGATCATATACAGCGCTGCATTTTTCTTCCCGATCTCCACATTTCGGTACAATACGTCAAAGCTTTCCCCAACGCCCAGCTGTCGATCCAGATAGTCTCTGTTCTTCGCCAGATCGCCGCTCACTTTTTTCATCGTCATGGAAATCTTCCTCCCGGACTTTTTGCTTTAGTCTGTCCAAAAGGGTTCCCTTTTATTCTACCTCTGTCTGAAGCTCCTGAAGCATTTTTGCAATCCGCTCCTGCGCCCGGGCGATCGTCTCGTTGACCGTATTCACATGCTCTTTATAATAAGTATCTTTTTCCTGCTGCTTTTGCTGCGCATCCGCATTCTCCGAATCCTGCGTTTTGGCTTCCTGCGCCGCCTGTATGTCCTCGCAGGCTTTTGCAGCTTCTGCGATCGCGTCGTCGGTCGTCCTATTGACCGTATCAGTCAATTTATTTTCATCCGGTGCGGTGGGCGCCGGAACTGTATCAGATATGGTGTCGAGTGCAACATCGGAAATTGTGTCGGACGCAGGGTGGACTGCAGCCGTAACGGTCATGTTCTGTCCTGCAGCGGGCGCGCCCTGCTCTGTGACTGCCGTATCGTTTCTTTGACTCGCATAGTCCGTTTTTACGATTTCCTGCGATTTTTCCCTGTAGTCATCTGCTTGTCCCTGCGTTTTTTCGGCACGGCTAGGATTTTCTGCATATCCCCACTGCGTTCTTTCTTCGCTGTAGCTGTCTGCGTCCCACTGCCGCATCGCTTCGCTGCGTTTTCCAGCACTATTTCTGCCTGCATTTCCTGTAACCTTAAAGAACATCTGTCCCAGACCATTCTTCAAACCGTCCAGGCTACTCTGTCCTGCACTTCTTGCATGATCTGACTTTAAAGCTGCCAACTGCTGTTTTAACTGCCGAATCTCCTGCTGTTGTTTCTGGCAAATCGTCTGAGCCTCTGCCTTTTTGCGCTTTAATTCTGTTTTCAGGCTGTCCTCCCGGCTCTTCCATTCTGCCAGCCGTGCTGCAGTGTGTTCTTTCTCCTTTGCAAGCGCAAGTTGCTGCGTTTCCAGCTGGACACTCAGATCGTCAGCTTCCGCTTTCAATTCCTGCTGCTCTGCACGCAATTTTTCTGCTTCGGTTTCCAGTTTGACTTTCTCAGTCCTCAGACTTTTCAGCTCTGACAAAGCTTTCTCTTTCTCAGCTTCTAAAACTTCTGTTCTTGCCTGTAATTCGTCCTTTGCCTTCTGCAGCCCTTCAACTTCTGCCTGCTGTCCGGCTTTTTCTGTATTTAAGGTTTCAACTGCCGCTTCCAGCCCGCTCTTTTCTTCCTGCAGCTTGTTCAGCTCGGTCTGCAGCTCTGCTTTTTCTGCGCGCAGACTTTCTGCTTCTGCTTGCAGTATGCCAAGTTCCGACTCCATCGCATTCTTTTCTTCTTCCAGCTTCTCCGTGCGTTCCTGTTCATCCGAAAGCTGCTGGCTCAGTTTCTGCCGCATCAGGTTTTCCTCTTCCAACTGCTGCGCATATTCCTGCTGTGCGCGTTCCGCAACCTGACGTCCCCCTTCTATCTCCGCCTCAACCTCCTGCATGTAGTTCCATACTTCTTCTTTTTGAAATCCGCCGAATAAAACTGTTTTAAATAATCCCTTATTTCCCATCTGCCGATCCCTCTCTATATAAAATAAATTTTTAGTTCGTTAAAAATATATAAGAAGGCTAAGTTTTCTCACATACTCTTACAGTATACCATACTCAAAACAGAAAAATCTATATGAAGCAGCACAAGATCTTTCCGTTAAAACTTCTTTTTGCTATTTTAGGTTATCGTTCATCTACACCATTCGCCAAGCTGCATCTTCAATGCTTTCCGCAGCTTCCCATGTGCCTTTATTTTATGTTATACTGTTTTGTAAATACCAGGATCAAAAACAGGAAATCAAAGCGAGGTTATGTATGGATCAGCTGAATGATAGGTCCGTTGTGGAACAGCGGTATGCTACAGCAACCAATTTGCAAACGAGAATTTCCATTCATGATAAATATTCGACAAACAAGATGGGATTCGGAAACTGGATTTTTTCCAATTATAAAATTGCCCCCGGAATGCGCATTTTGGAATTAGGCTGCGGGACAGGCGATATGTGGAAAAACAAAGAAGATTTGATCCGTCTGTGTTCCAGGCTGACTCTTTCAGATTTTTCAAAAGCGATGATCGCAGCTGCCAAAAGCAATATCGATGACATAATCGAATATCTTTATTCTCTTTCCAGTATGACGTCGATCACCGGCATTCCCAAACAGGCTAAAAAAGATATTTTGACCGCTCATACTACAAATGGAATTTTAAACGTGCCAAAAGAATATGGCATGTTTATCGTATCATAGAACAATCGGGAGTTGATTGAGGAGTGATAGATTTATGAATGCAAATGTTGATTTAACAGGTGTTGTGCTTGAAACAGATAGACTAATCATTAGAGAATGGAGTGAAATGGATTTAGAAGACTTTTTTGAGTATGCAAAAGTTGATGGAGTAGGTCAAATGGCTGGATGGAATCCACATACATCAATTCAAGAATCAAAAACCATTTTGGAGATGTTTATTAATGAGAAAATGACCTTTGCTTTAGAATTGAAAGAAAATCATAAGGTAATAGGTTCATTAGGACTTGAAACGCTTAGTCTTTTGTTGCGTGATGAGTATGAGAATTTAGTAGGAAGAGAACTAGGATATGTATTAAGTAAAGAGTATTGGGGAAAAGGTTTAATGCCAGAAGCTGTTAATAGAGTAATTAAATTCTGCTTTGAACAAGAAAATTATGATTACTTAATGTGTAGCCATTTTGTTATAAATAGTCAATCAAAAAGAGTTATTGAAAAAAGTGGTTTCCGCTTTGTAAAGGAAAATACCCAAATTGCAAGAGATGGACATGAGTATATTTCTTTGTATTATGTATTAGATAATCCCTTAAAAAAGAATTAGACAACTTCCAGTTTTGCAGAAAGGGGAAAATGATGTTAAGACTAAGACCTTATCATATAAAAGATGCTGAAACAATACTTTCCTGGGCAAAAGATGAAAAGGCATTTTATAAATGGACAGCAGGCGTACTGGGAACATACCCGTTATCGCTTGAGCAATTTCATTCCATAAGTGATTTGATGGCTTTTACAGCGATAGATGATAACGATGTGGTTGGATTTTTTACAATGAGAAGACCAACAGCGTCATTTGATGAATTAAGATTTGGCTTTGTTATCGTTGATGCAAACAAAAGGGGGAAAGGCTATGGAAAACAAATGCTTCAGTTAGGATTACTCTATGCAAAAGAAATCTTTGGCGCAAAGAAGGTTACATTAGGTGTTTTCCGTAATAATGATCCTGCATATTATTGTTACAAGACCACAGGATTTCAGGATGTAGCATTAGATGAAATGGAAAAGTATCAGGTATTAGGCGAAGAATGGGATTGCTTGGAGTTAGAGATACAGCTATAATTCGGAAATCGGATATTAAAAACAGAAAAATAAACTTGAACCTGTGGAAGTAAAAAAAGAAAAAAGTTCTCAGAACGTTAAGAACCCGTGCACATGGAGGTATTTATCACTTTGAAAACAACAGGCATCATCGTAGAATACAACCCGCTTCACCCGGGACATATTTACCATATGGAACAGGCGCGGAAGCAAACCGGCGCGGACTATCTGATCGCAGTCATGAGCGGCAGCTTTGTCCAGCGGGGCGCTCCGGCGCTTCTGGACAAGTATACCCGTACCCGGATGGCGCTGCTTGCCGGAGCAGACGTTGTGATTGAGCTGCCCGTCTGCTTCGCCACCGGAAGCGCCGGGGATTTTGCCGCCGGGGCAGTTTCTCTGCTGGACAAGCTCGGCTGCGTGGACGGTCTTTGCTTTGGCAGCGAATCCGGCGACATTTCCTTATTTGAAAAAACGGCAACTCTGCTGCAGTGCGAATCTGCTGCTTTTTCCAATGCTTTGAAAAAAGCATTAAAATCCGGGCTATCTTTCCCTGCCGCACGCCAGCAGGCGCTGCTTTTATGCCTCGATATGGCAAAAGATATGCCATCAACAGCTTGCCCCGACAACAATTCCATAGCAGAACAGACTGTTGCCCTGCTTTCTTCCCCCAATAACCTTCTGGGATTGGAATACACCTTGGCGCTGCTGCAGCGAAACAGCTCCATCCGCCCGTTCACGATCTCGCGCGTCGGAAGCGGCTATCACGATCCGCTCGGCGGTGCAGCTGACTTTCCCTCCGCGTCTGCGCTGCGCAGTCTGCTCGCCAAACAAGGGAAGCAGGCTCTTTTGTCGCAGCTGCAGTGCTATCCTAAGCTGCAGCCCCTGCTGCCTCTCTGGGAAGAAGTTTTATCGCAGAACACGTTTTTATTCTCCAATGACTTATCCAGTCCATTGCACTATCGACTGCTCACTGCCGCTCCGGGTTCCTTTGGGACGTATGCTGAGGTCGGAAAAGAGCTTGCCGATAAGCTCGAGGCGAACCGCCTTTCCTTTACCGACTGGGACGACCTCTGCGTAAGACTCAAGACCCGCGAAATCACCTACAGCAAAATCAGCCGCTGTCTGTGTCGGATTCTGCTCTCTATTCCGCAGGAAATGCTCCTTGCTGCCCGCGATAACGACTATACACCTTACGCCCGAATTCTTGGTTTTCGGAAGAGTGCGTCTCCCCTGCTGTCCGTGCTCAAGAAAAACAGCAGCATTCCGCTCATCTCCCGCCCCGCTGCTGCAGCCCGCAGCCTTTCTCCGGAAGCACTCGCCCTCTATGAAAAGGATGTGCTCGCTGCACATCTGACGCAAACTGCACGCTGCGCAAAAACCGGGCAGCTGCCGGTTCACGAGTATACACGCCAACTGATTCTGCTGTAGTCAGACACAAGACTGCGCTGCAGCTGCAGTGCCCGCGTTTTACAGCACGCTGTGCCACCCTGCCGCATCCTCCGACAATCTCATTTCCCACTCTCCGGAATTCGCCATTTTTCTCTGTTGCATCCTGTTTTAAATCGCAATATAATGAAAACAGAATAAAAAACGGAGGAAAAATCCATGAACGAACAGCAAAAGTACCAAAAACGAAACCTACTTCTGTTCCCCCTCGGGACGGTCGGAAGAGATGCTGTCTACGCCCTGATCAACAGCTTTCTTCTGACTTTCGTTTTATTTACCCGCTCGTTAAACGCCGCACAGCTGACCGCGATCACCGCAATTATGGTCGCTGCCCGGATTTTTGACGCACTAAACGACCCGATCATGGGAAGCATCATCGAACACACCCATTCCCGTTTCGGCAAATTTAAACCCTGGCTGACAATCGGCGTTTTATCCACCTCCGTCGTCATTTATCTGTTTTTCAATACAGACCTGCACGGTTGGAGCTTCGTCTGCCTGTTCGGCATCCTTTATTTTTTGTTCAGCATCACCTATACCATGAACGATATTTCCTACTGGGGTATGATTCCGGCGCTCGGCTCCGATGCCAACGCACGCAATCAGTTTACCTCCCGTGCTACGCTGTTTGCAGGAATCGGTTCTACGCTGGCTTCTATCCTGATTCCAGTCTTTTCTACCGGCAAAAATGCCATCGGCGGAAGTTCCTTTACCGCCTATGGACGCATCGCCCTGATCATTGCGATTTTAGCGCCTCTGTTTTTGAGCATCACAATCTTCGGTGTACGCGAACGCCGTGACCCTCCCGCAGCGAAGCAGGAACGCTTCCGCTTCCGCGAAATCATCCAGACTATCCTGCGCAACGATCAGTTAGTCTGGATCGCAGTCATCTTTTTGCTGCAGCAGATCGGTAATGGACTGATCGTCGGCGGACTGGGATCTACCTATATTTATCTGACGTTCGGCTATGAAGGCGGTCTATATTCCCTGTTCACAATGGTCGGCATGTCCGCAACCGCATTTCTGATGGTCTTCTACCCTGCTATTTCCCGCAAATGTCCGCGCAAACAGCTGATGTCCATCATGGCAGTCATCGCGGTGATCGGCTACGCGTTCCTCCTGATCTCCGGCTTCCTGGCAAAGACCGGCACCCTCGGCTTTGCCCTGCTCGTGTTAGGCTACATGCTCTCCAATTTCGGTCAGTATTGCTATTACCTGATTATGATGATCTCCATCCTCAATACGGTGGAATATAATGAGTACAAATTCGAAACGAGGGATGAAGCCGTCATCGCTTCCCTTCGCCCATTCATCACAAAACTTGCCTCCGCACTGACCGCTGTCCTGACATCTGCAACCTATCTGCTGTTCGACGTTACCAGCTACACCAACCAGATTTCTTCGCTGGAGCAGCAGTGCACCCAGGGGTTGATTACCGAAAGCGAAAAGCTCGACTTAATTTCCGGCGTGCTCTCCAGCACGACCTCTCTGCAGAGCACCGGACTTTTGCTGTGCATGTCCCTGCTGCCCTGCGCGATGATGCTTCTGTCCTACTTCCTTTATAAGAAAAAATATATTCTGGACGAAACAGAATACGACCGCATCTGTGTCGAACTGGAAAAGCGGCACGCTGCATAAAGCTATTGCTTTCCCTCCCTGCCACAGGCGAAAAACTGTGAAACAAAATTCTTTCCAAAAAATCCAAAAGACCGTCGGTTCGCGCCTTCCCAAGGCTCCGCAAAACCGACGGTCTTTTTCATTCATGACAATAGAATGCTCGCAGAGCGTGCATTCTATTGTTTATATTTTTTCAGAATTCGTCCTGCTCCTACTATAATGACGCTTAGTTCTTGAAGCTATGGATCGGTGCAGGAATCCGTCCGCCGCGGTTTACAAATGCGTCACAGCTGAACTGGTTGACCGGCATAATCGGCGCATAGCCCAGCAGTCCGCCAAACTCAACGGTTTCGCCAACACCCTTACCGATAACGGGGATCAGGCGAACAGCGGTTGTCTTGTTATTGATCATACCGATCGCCATTTCATCCGCAATGATGCCGGAAATCGTGGTTGCCTTTGTATCTCCGGGAATCGCGATCATGTCAAGGCCTACAGAGCAGACACAGGTCATCGCCTCGAGCTTTTCCAGTGTCAGCGCACCTGCTGTCACCGCATCGATCATACCCTGGTCTTCACTGACCGGAATGAATGCCCCGCTCAAGCCGCCAACATAGGAAGATGCCATAACGCCGCCTTTTTTCACCTGATCATTTAACAGGGCAAGGGCCGCCGTCGTTCCAGGTGCGCCGGCATGCTCCAGACCGATTTCACATAAAATATCTGCAACAGAGTCGCCGATTGCAGGCGTCGGAGCCAGCGAAAGATCGACAATACCGAAGGGAACCTTTAACCGCTTCGAAGCCTCTTTTGCCACCAGCTGACCGACTCTCGTAACCTTGAATGCGGTCTTTTTGATCGTCTCGCAGAGCACCTCAAAGCTCTCGCCGCGCACAGATTCCAGTGCAGTCTTTACAACGCCGGGACCGCTGACGCCGACATTGATGATACGGTCAGCCTCTGTCACGCCGTGGAACGCGCCCGCCATGAACGGATTATCGTCCGGCGCATTGCAGAATACCACCAGCTTTGCACAGCCTAAGGAATCCTGCTCCTTTGTGTACTCCGCCGTCTCTTTGATGATTTCGCCCAGCAGGCGGACAGCATCCATGTTGATACCGCAGCGGGTGGAACCGACGTTGACAGAGCTGCAGACATTTTCAGTTCTGGACAGTGCCATCGGAATCGAACGGATTAAAAGCTCATCCGCATGGGTCATGCCTTTATTCACCAACGCAGAATAACCGCCGATAAAGTTTACGCCTACCTCGTGGGCAGCTTTATCCATCACTTCGGCGATCTTTGCAAAATCCTCCGGCGTCTTACATGCGGCACCGCCGACCAGCGCAATCGGAGTCACGGAAATACGCTTGTTTACAATCGGCACACCGAATTCCTGTGCAATCTCTTCGCCGGTCTTTACCAGATCCTTTGCGGATTCGGTAATCTTTTTATAAATTTTATCCAGACATGCGTTTAAATCCGAATCGATGCAGTCCAAAAGGCTGATTCCCATCGTAATGGTGCGTACGTCCAGATTTTCTTTCTCCACCATGTTATTGGTTTCGGTTACTTCATAGATATTGATCATGCTATTTTCTCCATTTCGCAGATGTATTTGTCGTGATTGAGCCGTTTACCGCGCCATTCGCAAACTCGCATCTTCGATGCTCTCCGCGCTGGCTACGCCACCGCTACTTTTGCTCATGGATTGGCGCTTCCTTCGTACCTTCCTGCAAGCAGATTTTCATGCAAGCATGAAATCAGCTCACAGGAAGCCACGAGTAAACTGGTGTCTCAGATTCTGTGCATCTGGTCAAAAATTTCTTCCCGCTGGCATTTGATAATAACGCCAATATTCTCTCCGAGCGCATCCAGCTCCTGCGCAATGGTTCCGAACTCCTTGGATACATTATTCATATCCACGATCATCATCATATTAAAATATCCCTGCACAATGGTCTGGGAAATATCCAGAATGTTGATGTTGTTATCTGCCAGATATGCACATACTCTTGCAATAATTCCGACAGTGTCCTTCCCTACTACAGTGATAATGCTTTTCTTCATGCTTTTCTCCTCTTTTCCGCGCACGCTTTTTGCGCATGTCAAGTTTGTGTCAAGTGCGCGCAGACACAAATCC
>ENA-OROL01001890-OROL01001890.1-human-gut-metagenome-genome-assembly--contig:-NODE-1890-length-15849-cov-6.921426_pt1 | contig 15849 bp, 10 predicted proteins | sample MGYA00242128_ERZ509048 | MGnify/ENA primary metagenome ERZ509048 (study PRJEB26280, sample SAMEA2338750) | human gut metagenome | biome: human gut; feature: human-associated habitat; material: faeces...
ATAGTATCTGTCATACCGTAAGAAGCAGGACCGGCTGCCATGTTATCCGGGTGCAGGGTGCGGCCTGTGCCGCCGCCGGATGCAACAGAGAAGTACTTGACACCGTTCTCGATGCACCACTTCTTGTAGGTGCCTGCAACAGGGTGCTGGAACCGGGTCGGATTGGTGGAGTTACCCGTGATGGACACGCCGACATTCTCCAGCCGCATGATGGACACGCCCTCCGGCACGTTGTCTGCGCCGTAGCACCGGACAGCCGCACGGGGTCCGTTGGAGTACGCGTGCTCGCCCACGACACTGACCGTCTCGGTATACGGATCAAACACGGTCTTGACGTAGGTAAAGCCGTTGATACGGGAGATAATCATGGCGGCGTCCTTGCCGAGACCGTTCAGGATCACGCGCAGGGGCTTGACACGAACCTTGTTGGCATTCAGCGCGATCTTGATAGCGCCCTCTGCGGCGGCGAAGGACTCGTGACCGGCGAGGAAGGCAAAGCACTTCGACTCGTCGGACAGCAGCATCGCACCGAGGTTGCCGTGGCCCAGACCGACCTTGCGGTCCTCGGCGACGGAGCCGTCGATGCAGAAGGACTGCAGGCCGACGCCGATCATCTTGGCGGCTTCGGCCGCGGACTTCACGCCGGACTTGATGGCGATGGCCGCGCCGACGGTGTACGCCCAGCAGGCGTTTTCAAAGCAGATGGGCTGGATGCCCTTGACGATCTCATACGGGTCAAAGCCCTTGGCCTTGCAGATCTCGCGGCACTCTTCGACGGAAGAGATACCGTACTGAGCGAGGACGCCGTTGATCTTGTCGATTCTTCTCTCGTAGTTTTCAAATAAAGCCATTGTTTCGTCCTCCCTTCCTTATTCCTGACGCGGGTCGATGTACTTGGCAGCGTTGTCCCACTGACCATAGTGACCCTTGGCCTTTTCGAGCGCTTCGTTCGCATCGATACCCTTTTTGATGAAGTCCATCATCTTGCCGAGGTTGATGAACTCGTAGCCGACGATCTCGTTTTCCTTGTTGAGCGCGACGCGGGAGCAGTAGCCCTCGGCCATCTCGAGGTAACGGGGGCCCTTTTCGGCGGTGGCGAACATCGTGCCGACCTGGGAGCGAAGGCCCTTGCCGAGATCCTCGAGGGACGCGCCGACAGCAAGGCCGTCCTCAGAGAAGGCGGACTGGGTGCGGCCGTAGACGATCTGCAGGAACAGCTCGCGCATGGCGGTGTTGATGGCGTCGCAAACAAGGTCGGTGTTCAGCGCTTCGAGAATGGTCTTGCCGATCAGGATCTCGGAAGCCATGGCAGCAGAATGGGTCATGCCCGAGCAGCCGATGGTCTCGATCAGAGCCTCCTGAATGACGCCCTCCTTGACGTTGAGCGTCAGCTTGCAGGCGCCCTGCTGGGGCGCGCACCAGCCGATGCCGTGGGTGAAGCCGGAAATATCGGCGATCTGCTTGGCCTGGACCCACTTGCCCTCTTCGGGGATCGGGGCCGGACCGTGATATGCGCCCTTCGCAACGGGGCACATATGCTGCACTTCGGTCGTGTAAATCATAACGATCTTCCTTTCTTATCCTCTGTCTCCACAAAAAGCGGAACGTATCCATACGTATTTTTTATCATAGCAAACCCGAACGTCTTTTGCAAGGTGAAAAAACGGAAATACGGGCAAAATCCGTATTCCGTTCCCTCATTTTCCGCTATGCTGCGTTTTTTCGTTACAGCAGGTGGCGGATCGGGCGCTGGACAACGCTCAGAATCGTATACAGCGCGCGCTTTGCCCAAGGCAGCGTCATTTCTTCAAACCGCGCGCCGTATTCCGTGCCGCCGTCGTGCAGGGCGAGGCGGCTCTGGCCCATGTATTTTCCGCTCTCTTCTCGCAGCGCGGCATTGACCTCCTCGCTCTCGATGACGAGCATCAGCTCTGTGTCGAGATATGCGCTGCGCATGTCGGCGTTGAATGAACCGACGACGCTCAAATCGTTTCCGATCAAAATTGTCTTCGTGTGCAGCGACTGGCCGCAGACGACCTCGTACACGTCGACGCCGCGCGATAAAATATTTTGCTTTTCGCGTAAGTAGTCCGAGCAGCCGCTCGGGTTCGCGCCGTTTTCAACGGCATTCGTCAGCACGCGCAGCTGCCGCGTCTCGGCAAGTGCTTCCAAATCGTTATACATTTTGTCGTTGCAGATGATGTACGGCGTTTGCAGCAGGACGTCATCGCCCTGCGCCATCAGGCGGACAAGCGCGTCCCACAGCTCAGGCGCTTTCGCCTCCGCGCGCGGCGATCCGCTGAGAAGGCTCACATGCGTGACCGCCGCGGTCTCCACCTCCCAGTCGACGGCGGCAAGCTCTTTTCCATGCACCGCGCATAGCGCCGCGTAGCGCTCCTGCAGCGCGTCGGTCTGCGAGGACGTCTTGCCTGTGATGGTTTTATTCTCCGGCTGCGACCAGACGCTTTCAAAATACGTCAAAAGCTGGGAGACCGAGCTGCCCTCTCCCCCGTCCGACACGACGAGCACGTCGCGGTCGATGTTCTGGTTCTCCTGATATGAGCCGAGGAACAAATCGTTCGAATTTCTTCCGCCGAGGATGTATTTGCTCCCGTCGGCGATCAGATACTTGTCGTGCAGACGGTAGTTGAGCTTCCACGGGCGCAGCAGGTCGATGGGATCATAAAAGCGCACCTCCACATTCTCCTCCGCCGCGAGGGCGCGGAGAACGCCGCTGTTTTGCAGATGCAGAAAACCGTTCAGCCCGTCGACGATGACGCGCACCCGCACGCCGCGCTGCGCCGCGCCATAGAGCGCGGCCATCAAATCCTGTCCGCTGCCGTCCGCGCGCAGGTCAAAGGTCGAGAAGATGACCTCCCTTTCCGCACTCTCGATGAGCTGCAAGCGCCAGAGCAGCGCACTGTCCGTATCCTCGATGCTCCTCACGCGCTCCTGCGATGCGTCCGTACTCAATCGGGCTTCATACTGGCTCCACAGCTCCCCTGCCGCCTCTTTTTGCGGCAGCGGGACGAGAATGGCTGTCAGCACCCCATATAAAAGGTACACGCCCAGTGCGATGCCCAGCCATTTCAAGATATGTTTTTGCTTCATTTTTCACCTGCTTATCATAAAACTCATGCCGTCAGTTTACCATAAGGGATGCAAGCTGTCCAGCGGCGCGGCGGCGGTAAGTTTTCCCGACCGAAACGCCGCAACTTTCGCCCAAACGGAAATTTCTCGAAAAGAAGTCTTGACAATCCGCCAATTTCCGACCTATACTGTCGGTAAATGAAAAATACCCCACGCGGGTATTGTATTTGCCCCGAAGGAGGAATCAAATTGAAAAAGGAAACCTATGACGTGACCGGCATGAGCTGCGCCGCCTGCTCCAGCCGCGTGGAAAAGGCCGTCGCCAAGCAGCCAGGCGCGCAGCAGGTCGCGGTCAACCTGCTGAAAAACAGCATGGTCGTCGAATACAACGAATCCCAGCTTTCGTCCGCGCAGATCATCGCCGCGGTCGAAAAGGCGGGCTACGGTGCGTCTCTGCATGCAAAGCCCGGCAGCGTGCCCGCCGCGAAGGCCGCTGAAACGGGCGGCGCCAGCGCCGCACAGAAGGCGTACAGCGACATGAAAAAGCGTCTCGCCCTCTCGCTCCTCTTCACCATCCCGCTGTTCTATCTCTCGATGGGCCACATGATGGGCTGGCCGCTGCCCGCGTGCTTCCTCGGCATGGAAAATGCGATGACGTTCGCATTCACGCAGTTTTTGCTGCTGCTGCCCATCGTCTATATCAACCGCCAGTACTATATCGTCGGCTTCAAGACGCTGTGGCAGCGCTCGCCGAACATGGATTCGCTGATCGCACTGGGCTCCAGCGCCGCCATCGTGTACGGCATCTACGCCATCTATAAGATCGGCATCGGCTTTGGCCAGATGGACATGGACACGGTGCACACCTATATGATGGAGCTGTACTTCGAGTCCGCAGGCACGATCCTGACGCTCATCACCATGGGCAAGACGATGGAGGCCCGCGCCAAGGGCAAGACCTCTGATGCCATCACAAAGCTCATGGACCTTGCGCCCAAGACCGCGACGGTCGAGCGCAACGGCGTCGAGAGCGTCATCCCCGTCGAGGAGGTCCAACTCGGCGACGTGCTGATCGTCAAGGCGGGCGAGAGCGTCCCCGTCGACGGCGTCGTGCTCGAGGGAACGTCCTCGGTCGACGAATCCGCGCTGACGGGCGAGAGCATCCCCGTCGAAAAGCAGGCGGGAGACAGCGTCATCGGCGCGACCATCAACAAATCCGGCTATTTCAAGATGCGCGCGACCAAAGTCGGCGACGATACCGCCCTTTCCCAGATCGTACGCCTTGTGGACGAGGCCACGAGCTCCAAAGCGCCCATCGCCAAGCTCGCCGATAAGGTCAGCGGCGTGTTCGTCCCCGTCGTCATCACGATCGCCGTCATCGCGACGGCAGCGTGGCTGCTGACGGGCCACAGCGTGGAATTTGCGCTGTCCATCGGTATTTCCGTTCTCGTCATCAGCTGCCCCTGCGCGCTGGGTCTCGCCACGCCGACGGCCATCATGGTCGGCACGGGCCGCGGCGCGGTGAACGGCATCCTCATCAAGTCTGCCGAAGCGCTTGAGACGACGCACAGCGTCAACACCGTCGTGCTCGACAAGACCGGCACCATCACGCAGGGCAAGCCCGTCGTCACCGACGTCGTCGACGGCGGCATCGGCAGGGACAAACTTCTCTCCGTCGCCGCGTCGCTCGAAAAGCTCTCCGAGCATCCGCTTTCCGAGGCCATCGTGGCCGAGGCGGAGAAGGAATCGCTCACGTTCCTGTCCGTCGACAAATTTGAGCAGATCCCCGGTCAGGGCATCCGCGGCGAGGTCGAGGGCCAGCTCTGCCTTGCCGGCAACCGCCGCATGATGGAAGCAAACCGCATCGAAAACAGTGAGCTGCTCGCACAAGGCGAAGCGCTGGCTGAGGACGGCAAGACGCCGCTCTACTTTGCGCTGGACGGCAAGCTCATCGGCCTCATCGCCGTAGCCGATGTCGTCAAGCCCACGAGCGCGCAGGCCATCGCCGAGCTCTCGAGCATGGGCATTGAAGTCGTCATGCTCACGGGCGACAACGCCAAGACCGCCGAGGCCATCCGCCGTCAGGTCGGCGTGGACCGCGTCGTGGCCGAGGTGCTGCCGCAGGATAAGGAACGCGAGATCCGCCGCTTACAGGAGGGCGGCAAGAAGGTCGCCATGGTCGGCGACGGCATCAACGACGCGCCCGCCCTTGCGCGCGCAGACGTCGGTATTGCCATCGGCGCCGGTACGGACATCGCCATCGAGTCGGCGGATATTGTGCTGATGCGCAGTGACCTTCTCGACGTCTCGACCGCCGTGCAGTTGAGCCGCGCGGTCATCCGCAACATCAAGGAAAACCTCTTCTGGGCGTTCTTCTACAACGCCATCGGCATTCCCATCGCGGCGGGCGTGTTCTACCCCGCCTTCCAGCTCAAGATGAACCCGATGCTCGGCGCGCTCGCGATGAGCTTCAGCTCGGTGTTTGTGGTGAGCAATGCGCTGCGCCTGCGCTGGTTCAAGGCCAAGCACACGGCGGCAGCGGCACCCAAAACGGTTTCTTCTCCGTCGGATCGCGGAGTGGAGATAGCAAGCAAGGAAATTATGGCAAGTAATGAAAAAGGAGAAACAAACATGGAAAAAGTCATCAGCATTGAGGGCATGGCCTGCATGCATTGCGTGAATCACGTTCAGCAGGCGCTTTCCGCCGTCCCCGGCGTGAAGGAGGCAAAGGTCGATCTCGAGAGCAAGTCCGCCACCGTCAGCGTGGACGGCAGCGTAACCGACGCGGCGCTCAAGGCCGCCGTGGATGAGGCGGGCTATCAGGCCGTCTCCATCCGCTAAGGCCATGAGAGCCGATCGTGATTCCGTCCGCCGCAAGCTGAAAATTGCTCGCGGCCAGCTCGACGGCATTTTGCAGATGATCGACGACGACCGCTACTGCGTGGACATCTCCAACCAGCTTCTCGCCACGCAGTCGCTCCTCAAAAGCGCCAACCAGCAGATCATGCGCGCGCACATCGAAGGCTGCGTGCGCGAGGCTTTGCAGACCGACCATATCGACCCCAAGCTTGAAGAGGCCTTCCAGCTCCTCGAGCGCATGGCGCAGTCGTGACCGCACAAAAAAGGACGACAGCTATTTTTAGCTGTCGTCCTTTTTTGTTATTCGATCAGATCCTCGCGGTCGAGTTTCTTTTCCGAAAGCTGCTGTGCGGTGTGCTCATGTACGAGCTGGAGTACTACCGCCGTGAGGGGAATGAAAAACACAATACCGACAAGGCCGAAGAGCTTGCCGCCAAGCAATGCCGCAAGGAGCGTCCACAGCGGCGCAAGCCCCACGCTGCTGCCAACCACATGCGGGTAGATGAACTGATTTTCCGTGAACTGCACCGCCTGATAGACGATCAGGCACAGCAGCGCCTTCTCCGGCTGGGCAAGCAGCGTCAGCAGTACGCCGATTGCGCAGGAGGCCAGCGCGCCGATGTAGGGAACAAAGGCGAAGGCCGCCGTCAGCGCGGCGGTCAGCCCCGCGTAGGGAATGCCGCACAGGGAGAACGCGAGAAAGATCATCGTGCCGAGGATCACGACCTCCACGCACTGCCCGGACAGGAAACGGGCGTAGGTGGTGTGCGTCAGGCGCGCGATGCGGCAGACCTGATCGGCCTTTCGCTCGCTCAGGTTGGCGTAGAGGAGTCTGCGGCTCTGTTTAGCAAGGCTGCGCCGGTCGAGCAGCACATAAAACATGATGACGATGGCAAAGGTGACGTTGGCCACCGCCGAGACTGTGGTACCGGCAAGATCCACCACCGAGTCGATCAGCGCGCCGGCGCCGGTGAGCGCCTTTTCCAGCACCATTTTCCAATCGAGCGCGGCGATGCGATCGGTGAGCTCGCTTGTATCCACGCCGTGATCCGAGAGAAGGCGCGCCCAGTCCGGCCAGTTCTCCCTGACCAGTGTGCCGATGCTCTTAAGCGACGCGGCAAGCTGCGGCAGCGCCAGAACGCACAGCAGTACCACGACGATGACCACGCACAAAAGCGTCAGCAGCAGGCTGAGAAGGTCAATGTGTTTTTCCTTTGCCTTTGGCATCAGGCGCGTCAAACGTCCTGCGATGCCCTGCATCGGCACACTGAGGACAAACGCCATCAATAACCCTATGATCACCGGCGTGAAGAGGGTAGCGAGCCTCGTGAGAAACGCCGCGACTTCGTTGAGATTCATCAGCGCGGCATAGAGCGCCACGCCGAACGCGACCAGAAGAAATTGCTGTTTTCCTTTTTTATCCATTGTTCTTTTCTGCACCTTCCGCGCGTTCGCTCTGCCACCGGAGCGGAAGTGCCGAACGCTGTGCATATCCTTTCAGGTTAATTATAGAATGGCTTGCGCTGCATTGCAAGTTCTTTTGCCCGTCGCTTGGTAGTTTCTCCCGCCCGCTGCTTTTTTCGCGCAGACTTTTGCGGAAAATCAGCATTTCTCCCCTTGGCGCGGCGGTGATCGTCTGCTATACTGAAAGGAACAAAAGCACATCGGGCGGGCGTTGACGCTTCCGATGGAAAGGAAGGCTCAGAATGAATCGAACGGGGAACGGCGCCGCACTCTGCGAAGATCCGCATGACTTTCTTGTCATGCAGAATCTCTATGACGCGGCGGTTCGGCAGCTCACGTTGAAATTCAATATTCTCAACAGTGAATTCAATGTTCTTTATGCACGCAATCCCATTCATCACATCGACGGGCGCGTCAAATCGCAATCGAGCATCGTCGCCAAGCTCATCAAGCGCGGCCTGCCGCTCTCGATCGAGTCCGCGCGAAAAAACATCAACGACATCGCGGGCGTGCGCGTCGTTTGCAGCTACATCGACGATGTCTACCGCGTGGGCGAGATGCTGGCGCGGCAGACGGATGTGGAGATCGTCAAAAAGCAGGACTACATCCAGACGCCGAACTACAACGGCTACCGCTCGCTGCACATGGACATCAAGGTGCCCGTCTACCTCTCCGACCGGACGGAATACGTCGTGGCGGAGATCCAGCTGCGCACGATCGCCATGGACTTCTGGGCGAGCCTTGAGCACGATATCCGCTACAAGGTCGACAAAACGAAGCTGCCCGAGGGCATCAACGAGGAGATGTTCGAATGCGCGGGCAAGATCGCTGAGATCGACCGCCAGATGCAGGACATGTACCAGCGCATCAAGGCCTCGGATGCCTACAACGAAGATTGAGTCCCCTACATAAAGGAAAAAGGATGCATCGAAAGACGCATCCTTTTTGTTTTTTCACTGCTTTTTGTGATACCCGCAGTCGCAGTAGGGGCCGCCGGAGGCGAGCGTGTACTCGCGCACGAAATCCGACGCGCCGCCCGCGTCGCTCATCGTGTAGTCGAGATGGCACAGCGCGGGCGTCAGATCGTAGAGCCCCAACACCTGCATCAGCGTGCAGATGCCGCAGGTCGTGAAGCGCGCCTCGTAGCCGCTGCCGTCCTCGTACTCGAAAAAGTCCATGTTCCACGAATAGGGGTTGCGATCGCCCGCGCGCAGCTTCGCCGTCGCCTTCATGCCCTCGATGTCCTTGGGTGTGAACTTTTTCTTTCCGCTCGCGCGGCAGAAAGCCTTCATCGTAGGCGTCATCATCGCCGCGGCGTAGTAGTCCGTCAGCGTTTTGATGTCCGGCCGCTGCGGCATGCACAGGATAAACGCGGCGAGCATCGCGCAGTTGACGATGTTCATTTCGAAGCGGTCGCGCTTGTCAAATTCCGGCAGCTTCGCGATGATCTCGCGATATTTCTTTTTGGCACGCGCCGCAACGTCCTTCGCCTGCTCCGCGGTCAGGTCGAATTCGACCGTCAGGTGCTTTTCAAACGATCCGGCAAACAGCGCCCACATGCCCGCAGGCTTTCCAAGATACTTCATTTGCTCTCCCCTTTTCGAGTTTAATCTCTCAAACTCGCCTGCATTTTTGGCTGCCGTCTTGCTTTTGGTCATAGTATACCGAGGGCGGGAGCGCTTGTCAATGCGGCGCAAAAAAGCAGCGGTTCTGATGAACCGCCGCTTTTTTCAGTTGGATTTACTTGCCCTGATAGGCGCGATACAGGAACGTCACGATCTCCGCACGTGTGCAATCCGCGTTGGGGCTGAACGTCGTGTTGGAAGTACCGTTCGTCACGTTATTCGCAACCGCCCAGTTAATCGCATCAGCGTAGAACGCGTCGGACTTCACATCCGTGAAGCTCGCGCTGCTCTCGACCTTCTTGCCGAGGGCACGGTGCAGGAACGTCACGCTCTGGCCGCGCGTGCAGGTCGCGTCGGGGGCAAACGTCGTCGCGGTCATGCCGTTCGTGATGCCGTTCTCAACGGCCCAGGCAACAGCCTTCGCATAGTAAGCGTTCGCGGGAACATCCGCGAAGCTGGTAGCAGCAGTCTTAACGAACTCCGCCTCGACGCTGACCTTGCCATCCGGCATGACAAAGCTGTACTTGCCGTTGCCGAGGTCGGCGAGCGGAAGCAGATCGCCGCTCGCATCCTTGACGGCGAGGCTGCCGAGCTCATAGCCCTCGTTGGGCTTCACCGTGACGGTCACATTCGCGCCCTTGGAGGCGTTGGCCGGGGAAACGGTCACCGTGCCGTTGGGGACAGCGGGAGCGGACGCGGGATAGGTCGGCGCGCCGGGAACGTAAGGATAGCTCGTGTACTTGTGGCAGACAGAGCAGGTCGTGCCGGGCTTGTGCGTCTCGGTGCACTTGGCGTCGCAGCGCGCGCAGATACCGTTCTTGTTGCTCCAGTCGTGACCGAGTTTCTTCAGCGTTTCCGTCACAACGGTGGTTGCCTGCGTACCAGCCTCGTCCTTGAAGACTCCACCGCATCTGGAGCAGGTGTAGTACTCGTTGTTGCCGTCTTCCGTGCAGGTCGCGGCCTTGGCATCGGTCTTGGTCATATCGTGGCCGAGGGTCTTGAGCACCCAGCTGTCCTTCTCAATCTCGTTGATTCCGTTTTCGTCGGAGAAGTACTTGCCGCAGCCGGAGCAAGTCCAGTAGGCCTCGTTGCCGGCCTCGGTGCAGGTGGCAGCCTTGGCATCGGTCTTGGTCAGCTTATGAGCGCCTAATTCGCCATACGGCTGATCACAGGTTTCACAAACCGCCTTTGCAGTACAGGTGGCAGTACCGCCGGTGTGCTTCGAAAATTCACCGTTTGCACCGCACTCAGTGCAGGTCTTCCAATGGCCAGTGCTGTCGCTGGAATAGGTCGTGCCATATGTGTGGGTATGGTCGTCACCCAGCGTCACCTTGATGTAGTCAAAGGTGTTGGAAAGCTTCCAAGCAGGAGTATCGCCGCCGTCTCTGTTACCGCCGAGGTAATTAAATGTAAAGTTGAGCTTCTCCAAAGCATACTGCTCATAGTCACTTGCAGTCAACGAAGATCCATGGCTTCCGTATCTCCCCTGCGTGTTCAGCTTGGCAAACACCTGCTCACCATCAACAGAAAGAGTCACAAGGCTCGTTTCGGTAGCTTTATCATAGTTATTCTCCAGTTTGACAACAGAATACTCATTGGAGGTTGGCTCTTTCTGATATGCAGGACCGCCAAAGTTGATGTAATCTGTTTTGTTATTTGTAACATCATATGTACCCATATAGATGCTCGGCTCATACAGGAAAATATAGGTCATACCCTTTTCTCTCGTTGCAGTAGAGCTGAAGAGCATATTCTCTTTTGCCTGATTCTTTTCTTTCCACTCGACACGCCAATTCTGCGTCGGGTCAAGAGTGAATGGAGTGCTCAGTTTACCCTGATAATCATTGAACTTCACTGTGTTGTCATCGTTCAACGTGGTGCTGCCATGTTCAGCACTCACAGTGATGATAACATTGCCATCCTCATCAACAGCGTTCATATCGCTGTTGAAATTCCACGTAAAGGTGTGCGTCCAATGCGCATACAGGGTCGTACCGTTAAGGTTGTCCTGCATGCCAGAGGGAATCGCCGTGTCCAGAGCGGATGCAATCTTGTTCCCGCCAGCAGCCCGATCGAACCAGCCCACAAAGGCGTAGCCTGCGCGGGTGGCCTTCGGCAGCTTGGCTGTCACGGACTGCTTGATGGGATCACTGCCGTTTTTGAAGCTACCGCCGTTGGCATCATAGGTGACGGTCTTCTCATCCGGAGTCACTGCCCGCTGCTCATAGAGCTGCTGACAGATGTAGGCCGCGATCTGGCTGTGACCATCCATATTAGGGTGGAGCGCGTTATTCGGAGAAATGCCTTCCTGATTCCGAAGCTCCCGCAGGTCGATCGTCGTGATATCGTAGTGCTTTACAATCTGCTCGATCACTTCCGCCTGTTTAGAAATATTATTTTGCTCATAATAGGGAATAATTGCGATAATCTCAGCATCCGGATAGGTTTCCTTCATGCGCTGCAGAGAAGCCGCGTAGGCGCTCGCTGTATCCGAATAGGACTGCGCCCAATCGACAGTCTTCGCATAGTCTGCATCGGGATCAAACGTACCAACCGAGCTGTCAGGGTTGCTGCCGCCATAGTACAGGATCACATCCGGCGTGCCATTATCGTCAAGCTTGTTGATTCTATCCTTGCTTGCCATAGAAGCAGCTTTAGAACCGATGGTGCTTCCACTCCATGCCTCATCAATGCCCTCTACCGCGCCAAAGCGGGTGATGATGGCACCCCAGTAATTGCGCTCAAAAGTCATCTCTTTGCCAGTAGTATTATCATAATACAGAGCATTACCGCTGGGGATTTTGTCCTTGATCGTCGAAATGCTGTCGCCCATCACGGAGATTGTTTTCCCGTGGAATAGCGAGTATAAATAGTTATACTCCGCTTCGCTGGCGTAGTTATAAACGACCCAGGTAGACTCTCCCGCAGTGACCTCTGCGCGTCCCTCTTTGCTGCCACCGGTCAGCGTGCCATCTTGCGTAACACTAACAATAGCTTCGTTCGAACTCCTGACTGTGTCCCCCTCGGGAACGGTAATTTGGACTATTTTGTCCGTCCAAATGGTCATCGGCCCCGATGTCACTACATCATCAGAGGAATACATTTCTACCGAATCAGCATCAATGCCCTCATCATTCCTTGCCCAAGCTACCGTTGGCAGCAGGCTCAGCATCATGACAAGTGTCAGTAAACTTGCCAATAATCGCCGTTTCATTCCATTACCTCCTAAGATTCTCTATCTTTTGCCCGCCTTCTCGGGCTGAGTTTACTTGGTTTTGCGTCTGGTCTTTCCGGCGCAGACGGGGCAGCCGCACTGCTGCACGCCAGCGCGGGAGTAAATCGCGGCTTTCCACGCATGGCCGTAAGAGCATCGCCACCACGCTTTTTTGTGGCTGCCCGCGGTCACCATCTCCGGCGTCAGCGCGCCGTTGAGGGTTTCGTGCCACCCAGCGGCGCTGCGGTCGCTAAGTCGTTGAAGCCCGGCAGCACCTTTCGGTTGGCGCAGTAAGGACAGCCGTCGCCGCGCTGCACGCGCTGTGCGATGATGGTGCGGTAGGAGTGACCTTTTTCGCATCGCCACCATACGGGGCGGTTTGAGCCCGCAGTGACATTGCTTGGATGAAGCGCACCGTTTTTCTCCTCGTCCCACTGCGCGGCAATGTCCGGGTACAGCGTCGCAAGATCATTTTCGCCTGCAAGTGCCTGTCGTCCGGTGCAGACCGGACAGCCCGTGCCGAGGGTCGTCCTCGAATACACCGCCGCGCGCCACGAATGGCCTTTTGGACAGCGCCACCAGACTTTGCGCCTTGTGCCGGAGATCACCTGCGTAGGCAAAAGAGGCACGTTTTTTGCCGCATCCCATTCTTTCTCGATCGACGGATACTCAGCCGCGAGCGAGTTTTCCTCAGGCAGTACGTTCTTTCCCGCGCAGTACGGACAACCGCTGCCCTGCGCCCGCGTTTTCACGGCGGAACGGTAGGAATGGCCCCTTGGGCATCTCCACCAGATGAGCTTGTGGCTGCCGGTCGTCACGTCCTGCGGCGTCAGGGGTGCGTTCTTCTCGACGTCCCACTCTGCCGTGAGCAGCGGAAACTGCTTCACCAGGCCGCCCTGTTTAGGCGTAACCTTGCGCCCTGTGCAGTAGGGGCAGCCTGTTCCCTCACTGCGGGTGTAAACCATGGCCTGCCATGAGTGGCCGTTCGGACATGTCCACCAGACTCTTTTATGACTGCCGAAAGTCACATCATCCGGCGTGAGTGGTAAATTTCGCTCAATATCCCACTGGGCAAGCAAAGCAGTCTTTCCCTGTTCCGCACAAAACGCTCGAAATGTTCGTCGGATCGTCAGCCACCCCCTCACGAAAAAAGCTCCGTTCCAGCAAAGCCGGACGGAGCAGTGACAAGCGAATACATCAGTAAGGGTGCAACCGGCTGTCATAGCGTGTTCTCCATTCGGAGAGGCGTTAGACCCATCTGGCTTTGCGTCGCCGCCTTTCGGCGGTTTTGCCAAAATATGAGATTTTGAGAACGGAATCTATATTCCGTATATGCAAAGGAAGCGAAACGATCTTATCGTTTCCTTTACTCGTAGCAAAATATAGCACAATCTTCCGACAAAGGCAAGGGAAATTATGATTCCAAATATAAATTATGGAGTTTACAGGGGAAAACGCACTGTAAGCTTGTGCCTCTGCACCCATTTGAGCGTTCTCGGGCGCAGACAGCTCGATCTCTGCATGCGCTTTAGTTGTGAATATAGTGGTAACTGTATTCGCTTTGGCATTTTTGCGCAACAGAATATAGATTCCGTTTTTATGATACAAGTTTTAGCTGTTCGAGCTGACGCCGATGCTCCGCCATGCTCGTAACAAGGTAAATGCGCGTCGTTTCGATGCTCGAATGCCCGAGAACATCCGCCAGCTTGACGATGTCCTTGTACGCGCGGTAAAACGCCGTCGCGAACAGGTGGCGCAGGTTGTGCGGAAACACTTTCCCCGCATCGACACCCGCGCGGGCGCACAGTTTTTTCATCTTTGACCAAATTTGATATCTCGACATGGACTTGCCGCTTTTGGCGCGAAAGATCGCGCCGGAGGCGGTTTTTTGCTGCGCGGCAAACTTGAGCAGCTTGCGGCAGAGCTTGACAGGCAGCAGAATGGTACGGATTTTACCTTTCAAAGCAATTTCGTTCTTGCCGTTTTTCGCCGCTTCGACGGTGATATACTGCACCTCGCTGACGCGAATGCCGGTGGAGCAGATGGTCTCCATCAGGAGCGCGAGGGCGCGGTCGCCCGTGGCCTCCGCCGCAGCGACCAACCTCTCGTATTCCCCTCGCGTCAATTCCTGCTTGCTGTCCCTGAACAGGCGTCGTTGAATTTTGAGGAACCGCGCGCGGCAGTCCGCCCATCCGCAGAAGCGGAAGAAGCCGTTCAGCGCTGCCAGATAAGTGTTGATCGTCGACGGCACGTAGTTTCTCGCGCGCAGGTCGTCCTTCCAGAGCCGAATCATCTCTGGTGTAACCGCCGCGCCGCTCAGGAATGCAGCAAAGCTCAGTAAAGCACGGCGGTACTTCTCAACCGTCGCCGCGGCGCGCTCTTCATTTTCGAGGGCTTTCAAATACTCAGTAATTCTCTCGTCGGTCATATAGTATTCCATAATAAAAATACCCCTATCTCTCTTGATAGGGATATTGTAACGTATTGTCGCGGATTTCGAACAGTGAATTGCACTCCCGCAGCTATGAATATAAAAAAAGAAGCCACTCTCTTGAGTGGCTTCTCTCCATGTTGGCGCTACCTATCTTTCCGGGCCGTCTCCAGCCAAGTATTGTCGGCAGAAGCGAGCTTAACTTCCGTGTTCGGGATGGGAACGGGTGGACCCTCGCCCTAATCAGCACCAACTGCTGTATTGCAACTGTCTTATACAGTAACAAACCTTTATCCAATTGTCAAGTCGTGCCGAGTGGCACGTTCAAGCGTTTTGCACAGCAAAACCTTGCCGCAGGGCGAATTCATTTCGCCCGAGGATTTTTTGTCCTCAAGGGTTCCCGAAAAAGCATCGCTTTTTTGGGATGGTGACCCGTACCGGATTCGAACCGATGTTAACGGCGTGAGAGGCCGCTGTCTTAACCACTTGACCAACGGGCCATGCCTTGCGTCGTGGGGTCCCCACTGGATGGTGCTCCCATCCAGTGGGATGGTACACCTTCAGGGACTCGAACCCTGGACACCCTGATTAAGAGTCAGGTGCTCTACCAGCTGAGCTAAAGGTGCATGTTCTTTCGCTCATTGCGCTTATCTTTCTGTCTGCTCCTCCTGCTCGCACTACGTGCTCAATCGCAGGCTAAGTGCCGCTCCGCGGTTGCCCGCGATACAACGCCTGCCGGCGTTAGTACCAGCTGAGCAAAAGGTGCATGTCTTCAAATCGAACCTTCAAAACCGAACAATGTAACTTCAAAGCTCCTCTCAAGGCCTTGCCTGCTTCATTCGTAGGTCAAGCCCTCGGACTATTAGTACCGATCAGCTGCACACATTACTGCGCTTCCACCTTCGGCCTATCAACCAGATCGTCTTTCTGGGTCCTTACTCCTTGAAGGATGAGAGATCTCATCTTAGGGGGAGTTTCACGCTTAGATGCTTTCAGCGTTTATCTCGTCCGTACATAGCTACCCAGCTATGCCCTTGGCAGGACAACTGGTGCACCAGAGGTACGTCCATCCCGGTCCTCTCGTACTAAGGACAGCTCCCTTCAAATCTCTTACGCCCGCAACAGATAGGGACCGAACTGTCTCACGACGTTCTGAACCCAGCTCG
>ENA-OROL01001899-OROL01001899.1-human-gut-metagenome-genome-assembly--contig:-NODE-1899-length-15764-cov-3.076708_pt1 | contig 15764 bp, 15 predicted proteins | sample MGYA00242128_ERZ509048 | MGnify/ENA primary metagenome ERZ509048 (study PRJEB26280, sample SAMEA2338750) | human gut metagenome | biome: human gut; feature: human-associated habitat; material: faeces...
TCGACCGCGCAGGCGAGGGCCCGGCACTTGTCGTGGTGCTCGACCATGTGACTGACGACGGCAACTTTGGTGCCATCGTGCGCTCCGCCGAGGTTGTGGGCGCGGCGGGCGTCGTCATTGCCAATAAGCGTGCCGCCGGCGTTACCGTGGGCAGCTACAAGACTTCAGCCGGCGCCGTCATGCATCTGCCTATCGCGCAGGTTCCCAACATCGCCCGTGCGCTCGATGACCTCAAGGCCGCTGGCTTTTGGGTGGGCGGTGCCTCCGAGCACGCCGAGGGCAGTTGCTGGGATGCTCCCTTCGAGGGCCGCGTGGCGCTTGTCATGGGTTCCGAGGGCGACGGCATCTCGCGCCTGGTGCTCGAGAAATGCGACTTTTTGACCAAGCTTCCCCAGCGCGGCATGACCGAGAGCCTCAATGTTGCCCAGGCGACCACGGCGCTGTGCTTTGAGTGGCTGCGTCGCAACGCCGGCGAGCTCATGGGGGAGGAGTAGCGCATGTCCAAAAAGAACCGTGCCAAGTCCAAGGCCAAGCGTTTTGGCGAGGGCTCGGCCAAGCCGATTGTTTCGGCCGCGACCTATGGCGTGGGCGGCAATGCGTTTGCGCAGGCCATCGCCGACCCGGTCTCGACGGTGCACTCCAACAAGCCCGAGCTGCTGGTGGTCGACGGTTACAACGTGATCCACTGCACGCCGCGCTACGAAAAGCTCGTCTACGACCATTCCGACGATCCGTATTCCAGCGACGTTCACGATATGGCGCGTACCGCCCTCATCAACGACGTCGCCGCCTTTGCCCAAGGCCGCTACGAGGCCGTAATCGTGTTCGACGGCGCGGGCAATATCTCCAGCGAGCGCCCCAACCTGCCGGCCCGCGGCGTTCGCATCGAGTTTTCGCCGACGGGTGTATCGGCCGATACCGTGGTGCAAAAGCTCTGCATCGAGGCACGCGAGGAAGGTCGCGCGTGCTCCGTGGTATCGAGCGACGGCACGATCCAGGCCGTCGTCATGGGCAAGGGCGTTACGCGCATCTCGAGCCGTATGCTGGTAGACGAGATCAAACAGATCGATAACGACGTTCACGAGGCAGAGGAAGCTCCCCAGATTAAGATGACTCTGGGCAGCCGCCTGAGCCCCGATGCCCTGGCCAAGCTCAAGGCCCTGCGTGGCCGGTAGGGGAGTTGGCGGGGCAATGCTGCCTCGCTAACTCCATTCAGCGATGTCGATCATTCTTTCGAGGCGCCACGTTAGCGCCTCCTTTAGATGAGGCAGTCTCGCTGTTAGAGCATCGTTTTTAGACAGAATCTCGATTGCCTCGTCAACGAAGCCTTCGAGTTTGTCCCCGTCAAACCAGTTCATATCCTCAACAAGCAACATTTGTTTGGCGGGACTTGAATGGAACTGCGCGCTGGCAAAACTGTGCTCTCCTGCCCTAAGCTCCTCTAGAGATATGTTGCACCAGAGCGATGAGCCCGAATCGAAGATGGGGGCTGGTCTGCAGGTTAGCGTGTTGACGTTTCGCACAAGGCCAAAGTTACGCCAATGACGGTCATAGTTGGCGATGATGTCGTCACATACGATCATGCGGTCAAGGGCATCCTTAACGCCTGTCACCCCGAGCTCCTCGCAGTTTGCTACGTATCGCTCGTAGTCGGTTAGCCGTTCATCTGCGTTTGCGTGCTGGTTTACATAGAACGCAGGGACATATTCTTCCTCGTCAGTTAAGAAGACATTGCATTTGCTCAAGGCGGAAGTACCCGCGCCTTCGAGCGAATAGGGTACATAATCGCAAGCGTTTAGGATGCGACGGTGAAGTGCAGTCGCCACCATCTCGTTATAGGGTTCCTGGTTTAGATGCGCACCTGCCTTGTGGAGGATTCGACGGTCACCCTCGCATGTCCAGTACTTTTGAAGATTGCCGTCCGAGGTGTTGTCGGGCTTTGCGGCAGCCGCTTTTCCCTCTGGGGCAAAGGGCGCAATGGACAGCGAGACGTCATCAAAGGCGTTATTGAAGAAATTAATGTCTTCCCACGCGAGACCGGAGCCTTGGGGCCTAATCCAATACTGGTCGGATAAGGAGAGGCCAAGATTTCGCTGTACGAGTTCATCGGGAACATCGACTGCGGCTTCTGCAAGCAGGGAGGCTAGCCCAATGCGTGCGAGCGGGATACCGCGGCCGCGCCACCAGATGCGGAAGGAGTCGAGCGATATGGGGCTATTAGGGCCAAATACTCCAATAGGGGCGTGGGCGTAATCGATGTCGGCGCCGATGTGGGTAAAGTCTTTTCGCGATGTGCTGTAGACCAGCTGAGCGACTTCGTGCGTGCGATTCATGAGGGTGAACGCGATCTCGCTCTTACCGTGGCCGCGGCGGGGACGTCCCCCCGTTTTGGTCACGGAGCGGAGTCGCGTGTCGACGCTGTCTTTGTCGATGAGCCATACACCAGAAGCCTTGCGGGCCTCAAGTGCTCCGTTTTTTATAAGCTCCTGCACCCTGCGCGGAGTGATGCCGAGCAGCTCGGCGGCTTCCTTGGTAGTAAGCATCGCGAAACCCTTCGTCAAAACGAATAGTTTTATATATAGCAATTGTAATTAAAACTATTCGTTCTGGCGAATAGTTTTGAGATGTGGTCGGGTGAAGGGCCTGTTGCGCCTCGTCCGCAATTCCTTTATTCTTAACTAGCTTCGCGCGAAAGCGCCAAGTGTGCCAGTGTGGCGCAACGGTAGCGCAACTGATTTGTAATCAGTGGGTTGCAGGTTCGATTCCTGTCACTGGCTCCATGAGAGTTTCGGGCTCTGTTCCTTATGGGACAGGGCCCGTTTCTTTTTTGTCGATAAGTAAGCGGGTTTGGCGCAACCTAGCTTCAGGTTTGTCTCGATCTGTAACAGTTAGGAGGAAAAACCTGCCCAGTTGTTACAGATTGAGACAAAGCAAGGGGGCTAACCATTTTGGCTGGTGCTGCGCAAAGGAATCTGGTTGATGTTAGAGAAAAAGCCCCGCCCATTTGGGCGGGGCTAACAGACCTGCTCGTCTACCCCCTACGACGTGGTAACTGTAACCATTGTCATCGGGGAGGGGATCGTCGCCTGGGTTTAACAGATAGTCTTCTTCGGATTCATAAATGTTGGTTGCGGAGATACTGTTCTTGTAACCAACATTCAGCGCAAACCCACGTGTACTTGTGATCGTCAAAACCTAGCCGATTGTTGAGATGGGCATCGCAACGATCGCACCACCAATCAACATCGGGAAATCTATCGCTCATATCTACACCCCTTTATCGCCAGCTGATATGACCAATAAAAACTTACTTGTCGAGCCTGATGAGTGCCTGTTCAACGTTGCTCGTCATGTTGTTTTGCTGCGATGCGGCAAGATGGCAAGAAGTGCGAACCACACAGGTGCCAACAACCTTGTGCGAACCGGGGTCTAAGATCGAATTGTCGTCAAAACTGCTCAAGTACTCATCGCGCTTCTTGGCATCTTTGACGTTTGCGTACACCTCGACGGCTCCGCCGGCATCGCATCCGCCGTCCACGACGGGGGTGTAATCTCCGCTAAGATACACGTCGGAAGAGTCGACCAAATCGGAATTAAAGTAGACGCATGCGGTGTAACCGCCCTGTTTGCCTAACTTATTATTTGGATCGTTGCCCTCCGAAACAGCTTCCAGTGCCGTGATGTTGGCAATGCCCGTGAGCCGTTGCAGGATGAATTGCTCTGAGGGGTTGGTCACCTGCTTGAGCTGGTCGATGCTGTCTTGAAGGTTGGACTTGGCGGTGGAAAGATCGCCGATGACGGAATCGTATTTTCCCATCTTGTCGATCTTCTTTGCCATAGCGTTTATCTCGTCGGTATTACCTGGCATTGCGGGGATATCTTCTTTGGCGGCCTGAGCTTGGGCTACCGCATTGGTCGCGGAATCAGACGTCGACGAATCATAGGGCTTATCCTTCGATTTGTTCAGTTCCTGAAGCTCTTTGATTGCGGCGTCTAAGTCATCATTGCGGCTTTGAAGTCCGTCGGCAGCGGTGTTGAAGGCCTCAACCGCCTCATTGTGCGGTATCTGGTAATTGACGTACCAGTACGCTCCGATAGCAACGATTAAGACCGCGACGACAGAGACGATGGCTGTCCTTTTCTTTTTGTCCATAATGAGTGCTCTCCTTTCCCGATATGAAAATGCTAGCGCTTTCTGACTATTCCGCAGATGCCATGGCTTTCTATTCGGTAAACGGATTCCTCTCTTGCTGCGACATCAGTCGAATAACTGTGCGCTTGAACTGAGGCCGCCCGAAATGACGGTGGATGCGATGGGGGTGGCGGGGCAGTGCGTGACCGAGTGAGTCTACTTGCACATATGGGTATGGTGGACGAATGGTAAGACTAAGCTGGCGAAAAGCGAACCTGGTGCTCCTTGTCGGATTGGATCGTGCCGATTTCATTAGGCATCACACGGCAAATTATCGGTAGAACACGTCGAATTCAATTGTGTGAATGCGTGCGTTGTCGGGACCGGCGTCAACCGGAGAATGTTCGGCATCGCTCGCTTCTGCCCAGACTTTATGGCCGCCGTTGATTTTATCGACGATCCTCATGACGGCTGCCTCTTCTTCTGCCGTCGCGCTCCAGGGGATGTCGCAGATTTTTTCGCCGTCTTCAGAGATGACGTCGAGCCAAGCAGCATCCTTTGGAATGTCGGGGTCTTGTTCGAATCGAAGGATGGCTCCAGGTTTAAGCGCTTCGCGCTGGACTTCTACCTCATCTGGTTCGTACATCCAATCGGTGTCTTCAAATTCCTTTTCCCAAAGGTAGCCGTATCCGATTGTTTTCACGCTTACAATGTACGTTTTGCCAGAAGAGAGGCCGATGGCTGTTTTCGGCTTAATAAAGAATGCTCCGAAAGCTGAGGCCGCGAGAACCGTAAATCCGCGTCGAGTTAATTCAAGTTCTTCTAAGTTGCCCATTTGGATCTCCTTCTTTAAGAGCGGGCTGTTCGTTATTGAGAAAAATAGACGTTCGTGGGGACATAAAACTGCAGCCAATTCCCTCTGCTCAATGGCGTTGGAAGCTCTAATACAACCGATGCGCTAATACCAATCTGGCTTTGAATATTGAAGGTAGACATGAACACGGAGCACTCCTCGATTCGCTCACTGCACTCACCGATTAATAGACGTTTCGCTGTTACGTTTTACGCTGCAAGAATTAGACTGCTTGCTTAGGTGCTAGAGGCATTCGGCATAGACATGAGAAGCCGCGCCAAGTGCCTGGTGCTTCTTGAAAGTCGTGGCCGATCCGGAAAGCGGAATGGCGAAAGGAATAGTTGGATGGCTGTAAATCTTAAAAACGTAAAAGATACGGTGAACCTTGCGGCGGAGGTCCTGGGTGCTGCGGCCGCCGTCATTGAGGGTGCAAAGCAGCTCGGTGTCGATGTTGATGCCGTCGGCGGTGCCGTAAAGGATGCGGCGGGCGGTGCTGCTAACGGCGCTCGTGTCGTTGCCGATGGTATTGGTAAGGGGTTCGGCGCGGCGGCCGACGGCGTCGGCGCGGCAGTTGGCGCACTGGGCGGTGCTGCGAAAGCGTTTCAGGATTCAAGAGAAGCTGCCGAGGCTCGTAAGAAGATCAACGCTGCAAGGCAATCGATTTTTGAAGGAGCGTCGACGGTGATGCCCCTACACAAGTTTGTCTGCCAGCAGGACAAAGCTGCCGATGCTGCGTTTAACGGTTTCGATATGCCCGGCTGTTACCTTATCGCAAAGTATCAAAAGGGCGACCACGATAAGAACTACAGCGATTACCTGGGTATTTACGTTGGCTCGAGTGAGCACATGTCGGAGGATATCGTATCCACACCCACGCGCCAGGGCGATCCGGACGTTTATGCCGACTACAAGTACCATCAAAATGTGATGCTGTATGTGTTCCCCTGCGAGCTGAAAGACCTCGAAGAGCGTCGTGATCTTCTTCTACGCTCGTTTGATGGCAAGAGGCTCTACAACGACACTGATGCCTCCCTTAGTCGATGGGGCGACAGATGAAGACCTATAACCTGGACACCATTCAGAAGGTTCCCCTGCGCGAGGTGTGGCCGCATGAGGCCCATGACTTCACCAAGTGGCTGGCCGAGGAGCAGAACCTCGCAACCCTCGGGATGGCGGTCGGAATCGAGCTCGAGCTCATAGAGACGGAGTCCTCGGTCGGATCGTTCAACGTGGACATCTACGCGCAGGAGTCCGGTACGGGGCGCAAGGTGATTATCGAGAACCAACTCGAGGACACCAACCACGACCATCTCGGCAAGGTGATCACGTATGCCGCCGGCAAGGGCGCCGAGGTCGTCATCTGGGTCGTGGCGCGCGCCCGCGACGAGCACCGCCAGGCCATCGAGTGGCTCAACCAGCACACCGACAGCGACTTCGGGTTCTTCCTGGTCGAGGTCGAGCTCTGGAAGATCGGGGACTCCCTGCCCGCCCCGCGCTTCGGCGTGGTCGAGCAGCCGAACGAGTGGACCAAGACCGTGAAGCTCTCCGAGGGGCTCAGCGAGACCGAAAAGGTCAAGCTGGCGTACTGGACGGCCTACCGCGATGTGGCGGACGGCCATCCGGAGTTCCTCAAGGAGTTCAGCCCGCAGAAGCCCAGCAAGGACCATTGGTCGACGCTGCGCCTGGGGGTCTCGGCATACCATCTTGCCCTGCTCATCGATACGCATAAGGGGCGCACGGGCATCGAGCTGTACGTGGACGACGACAAGGAGATCGGGCACCGTGCCATCGCCAACAGCGGGGTCTTCGAGGAGCGCCTCGGGCTGACGGCGGCACCCTTCGATGCGAAAAAGGCCTCGGGACTGCGCTTCTACAAGGCGGGCCATCCCATCAAGGGTCACCAGGACGCATGGCCGGGGTACATCAAGGAACAGCTCGGATGGGCCATCGAGATGAAAAAGATAATCGCGGAGATCGGGCTCTAGGGCAAGTGCGAGCCGATTGTCGGGCCTTGTAGATACAGTCGCTCAGTATTGAGACAAAACTAGATAGAGGGATGCCCCCAACCTATATATGAATGGCACTTTCTTCAGACTACGTCGTAACAATTATTGGTGGGTGCAGCTCTGAATGTCTCAATCTGTAACGCTAGGACGGGGCATTTGCTTCAACCTGTTGCAGATCAAGATGGAAGGATGCAGATGGATCATTTGTCTCAATCTGTAACAGGTAGGGGAGGAAAACCGTTCTTACTGTTACAGATTTAGATAACGAGGGAGGCCGGCGGCGAATCGTCTTGATCTGTAACATCTGGACCGCTAATCAGCGTCTTGCTGTTACAGAACAAGACAAAAGCGGTGAGGCGCCTGACCGTCCGTTTAGCGTGGATTTTCCCACGCTCGATTTCAAACGGAAGAAAATCCACGCTCGAATCTGCCGCGGAAGCCCGATCTCGACCTATATATAGGTGCAATTAAGCCGTTATCGAAGTTCAATCCTGAAGGTGTACTCCACTACACCAAAGTGTTACCTTGGGAAACGTCACCTCTGTATTAAAAACCATCGTCCTTCATATCCAAACTCAATAAAACCGCAGGTCACGGCTATATAGATACGCCCGGAACCGTGTATCTAGAGGTTTTCGTTGACAGCCCCCAAGGTTGCATCGTATTATCTTTTTCGTTCGCGGGGGCGGCGGTCCAAAAGACCAAAGAACCTGCGGATACTTGAACGATTGGGAGTTTGCCCGAGTGGTTAATGGGGACGGGCTGTAAACCCGTTGGCTCTGCCTACATAGGTTCGAATCCTATAGCTCCCACCCGTCAAGTGCCTGTATAGCTCAGTCGGTAGAGCACTTCGTTGGTAACGAAGAGGTCACCAGTTCAAGTCTGGTTGCAGGCTCCATCCGGCGGTGTAGCTCAGTTGGTTAGAGCACACGGTTCATACCCGTGGCGTCACTGGTTCGAATCCAGTCACCGCTACCATAGGTAACACGGTGGCTTCTCAATAGTATGTTGAGAGGCCACTATGGTATAAAGGCAAAGTCCCGTCCGGGGACGACCTGTTTAGAGGAGGGCTTTATGGCCAAAGAGAAGTTTGAGCGCACTAAGCCGCATGTTAACATCGGCACCATTGGTCACGTCGACCACGGCAAGACCACGCTGACCGCCGCCATCACCAAGGTTCTCTCCGAGACCGAGGGCTGCAAGGCTGACTTCACTGCGTTCGAGAACATCGACAAGGCTCCCGAGGAGCGCGAGCGCGGCATTACGATCTCCGTCTCCCACGTCGAGTACGAGACTGCTGCCCGTCACTACGCTCACGTTGACTGCCCGGGCCACGCTGACTACGTCAAGAACATGATCACCGGTGCTGCTCAGATGGACGGCGCTATCCTGGTCATCGCCGCTACCGACGGCCCCATGGCTCAGACCCGCGAGCACATCCTGCTCGCCCGTCAGGTCGGCGTTCCCTACATCGTCGTCTTCCTGAACAAGTGCGACATGGTCGACGATGACGAGCTCATCGACCTCGTCGAGATGGAGACCCGTGAGCTCCTCTCCGAGTACGATTTCCCCGGCGACGACATCCCCGTCATCCGTGGTTCCGCTCTGGGCGCTCTCGAGGGCGACGCCAAGTGGATGGACGCTATCCGCGAGCTCATGAAGGCCGTCGACGAGTACATCCCGACGCCTGCTCGTAACAACGACCTCCCCTTCCTGATGGCCGTTGAGGACGTTATGACCATCTCCGGCCGTGGTACCGTTGCTACCGGCCGTGTCGAGCGCGGTGAGCTCAAGCTCAACGAGCCCGTCGAGATTGTCGGCATCAAGGATACCCAGAACACCGTCGTTACCGGTATCGAGATGTTCCGTAAGTCCATGGACTTCTGCGAGGCTGGCGACAACGTCGGTCTGCTGCTCCGCGGCATCAAGCGCGAGGACATCGAGCGCGGCCAGGTTCTCTGCAAGCCCGGTTCGGTTACCCCGCACACCAAGTTCACCGGTGAGATCTACGTTCTGACCAAGGAGGAGGGCGGCCGTCACACCCCGTTCTTCGATGGTTATCGTCCTCAGTTCTATTTCCGTACCACCGACGTTACCGGTACGGTCAAGCTCCCCGAGGGCACCGAGATGGCTATGCCTGGTGACCACATCACCATCGAGGGCGACCTCATCCACCCGATTGCCATGGAGGAGGGCCTGCGCTTCGCTATCCGCGAGGGTGGCCACACCGTCGGTTCGGGCATCGTCTCCACGATCATTGAGTAAATTAGCTCTTTGATATAGCTGACTTAGAGAACCCGGCACTTATATGGGTGCCGGGTTCTTTTCTGCAATGGATATTAAGCCGTTGCTGGTGTCGAGAGGATCGATAATGGTCCTGGATGCACCGTCGATTAGCTCTCGATGGCTTCATTGATGTGTTCCAAATATGAATGGATCCACCGAGAACCAATTGACTCGAGGTTTTCATTGACAGCACTTACGTGGAGCTGATAAAGTAACAACTCGTGCCCGTACGGGGCGGAAATGAAAGGTTCAGGATACATGCGTACTCTAGTTACTCTTGCGTGCACTGAGTGCAAGCGCCGCAACTATACGACCACCAAGAACAAGTCGACCATGCCTGATCGTATGGAGATCAAGAAGTATTGCCCCTGGTGCCGTCACCACACGCTGCACAAAGAGACCCGCTAGTCTCTAGTCACATACGCCAGTAGTTCAATTGGTAGAGCATCGGTCTCCAAAACCGAGTGTTGAGGGTTCGAGTCCTTCCTGGCGTGCCAGTCATTATTCCGTAAGCTCCCAATTGGGGGCTTACGGTTTACTCATGTATAAGCGCATTGCGCGGAGGTAACCCAAATGGCCAACAAGAAGAACAAGAAGAAGGCTCAGCAGCAGGCGCCTGCCAACAACGCTGCCGCCAACTCCAAGGTTGAGGCCAAGAAGGCCGTTGCCAAGAAGAACGAGAAGGCTGCGAAGTCCAAGAAGAACGAGAAGCCTGGTTTCTTCGCCCGCACCAAGAAGTATTTCGCTTCGGTCAAGTCCGAGATGAAGCGTGTCACGTGGCCCGATAAGAAGGAGCTCGTGAACTACTCAGTCGTCGTTTGCGCTTCTCTGATCGTCGTCGGCGTCGTCATCGCTCTGCTCGATGCTGGCTTTGGCGAGGCTCTTGCTCTGTTCTCTGGATTGAGGGGCTAAACCATGTCTAAGCGTTGGTACGTCGTTCACACTTACTCTGGATACGAGAACCGCGTTAAGTCCGATCTCGAGCATCGCATCGAGACTATGGGCATGCAGGACCGTATCTTTGATATCGAGATTCCTATGGAGCGTGTCACCGAGATTAAAGAGGGTGGCAAGCGTGAGACCAAGGATTCCAAGATCTTCCCGGGTTATGTCCTGGTCCGCATGGAGATGGATGACGATGCTTGGACGTGTGTTCGTAACACGCCTGGCGTCACCGGTTTCCTGGGCGGCAACGGCAAGCCCGCTCCGCTTTCCCGCGACGAGTACAACAAGATGACTCGTCGTCCCGGTAAGGGCGATTCGCCCAAGCGCACCTCGGTTGATATTGAGGTCGGTACGTCCGTCCGCGTCACCGATGGCCCGCTTACCGATTTTGATGGCAAGGTCTCCGAGGTTAACACCGAGGCTGGCAAGCTCAAGGTCACGCTGATGATCTTTGGCCGCGAGACGCCGGTCGAGCTCGACTTTAACCAGGTCGCTGTCATCGCTTAAGTTTTCGTCCGTTCGCGCGAGCGTGCTTCTTCTGTGGCTGCTCATCTCAGGAGTGCTTCTAACACGTGCGTGCTTACGATATAGCAAGTACTTCACACTCGTGATTCGAAAGGAATGACCATGGCTGAGAAGAAGGTTGCCAACGTCATTAAGCTCCAGATTCCTGCTGGTGCAGCTAACCCCGCTCCTCCCGTCGGTCCCGCCCTGGGCGCTGCTGGCGTGAACATCATGCAGTTCTGCCAGGCTTTTAACGCCGAGACGCAGGACAAGAAGGGCGACATCATCCCCGTTGAGATTACTGTCTACGAGGATAAGTCCTTCTCCTTCATCACCAAGACTCCGCCGGCGGCTCACCTCATCAAGAAGGAGCTGAACCTCAAGTCTGGTTCCGCTAAGCCCCAGGCCGACAAGGTTGGTCAGCTCTCCCAGGAGCAGCTCACCAAGATTGCCGAGATCAAGATGCCGGACCTCAATGCCAATGACATTGACGCCGCCAAGAAGATCATCGCCGGTACCGCCCGTTCCATGGGCGTCACCATCGCTGAGTAGCGATTTCTTTAGGTAATGACGGGTGCTCCGACCGGGGCGCCCGTTATATGTGTGCAATAGGGCACACGATACGATGTGGGAGGGCTCACGCCCGTTTAACCACAGGAGGTAATGCACATGGCTAAGCATGGTAAGAGCTATAACGCCGCTGCCGAGAAGATCGACCGCGCCACGCTCTACACCCCCCTTCAGGCTGCCAAGCTCCTCAAGGAGCTCGACACCGCCAAGTTCGACGAGACCGTCGAGGCCCACTTCCGTCTGGGCATCGATACTCGTAAGGCTGACCAGAACATCCGTGGTTCCATCTCCCTGCCTCACGGCACCGGCAAGACCGTTCGTGTTGCCGTCTTCGCCGAGGGCGAGAAGGCCCGTGAGGCCGAGGCTGCTGGCGCTGACATCATCGGTTCCGACGAGCTCGTCGCCCAGATCCAGAAGGGCGAGATCAACTTCGACGCCGCTATCGCTACGCCGAACATGATGGCCAAGGTTGGCCGCATCGGTAAGATCCTTGGTCCCCGTGGCCTCATGCCGAACCCCAAGCTCGGCACCGTGACCATGGACGTCGCCAAGATGGTCTCCGAGCTCAAGGCTGGCCGCGTTGAGTACCGCGCCGACCGCTACGGCATCTGCCACGTGCCCCTGGGCAAGAAGTCCTTCTCTGAGCAGCAGCTCGTCGAGAACTACGCTGCCCTGTACACCGAGATCCTGCGCGTCAAGCCCTCTTCTGCTAAGGGCAAGTACGTCAAGTCCATCTCCGTGTCTTCCACCATGGGCCCTGGCGTCAAGGTCGATCCCGCTGTCCAGCGCGACTTCCTGGCTGAGTAACTTTTAGTTACTGCCTGAGCAAAGCAAGCATTGCTAAAGAAACCCGGTTCCGCCTCGTGCAGGACCGGGTTTCTTGCTATCGCGTCAAAACCACCACAAAGGGGACAGTGTCCCCTTTGTGGTGGTTACCAGGGTGTTCTGGCGGTTGATGACTCGATGGCCTCATGGCGCTTGAGCTCGCGGCGCATGGTTTGCGAATTAAGCCAGGCTGCCTGCCAGCCACGGATGGGGTAGCGCGCTTCGTCCAGCTCAAACTGTGTATAGCCGCAGGCGTTGATGATCGTTGCCCCGCATGCGTGCTGACGCTCACGTTGAAAGGCGCGACCATAGCTTTGGTGTACATGCCCGTGCACCATGTAGTCGGGGCTCCAGGACTCAAGCGCTGTGTTAAAGCATTCGAATCCCCGATGTGGCAGATCGTCCAGATCGCCCATGCCGGCGGCGGGCGCATGGGTCAGCAGGATGTCGCAGCCGCCGACCATCTTCACTTTGCGTGACAGCTTGCGCACGCGCTTGGACATCTCGCGTTCGGTGTACATGTTGGCGCCGTCGCGATAACGCATGGACCCGCCAAGGCCCGCAATGCGAATCCCCCGGTACGTGTATACGCTGTCTTCTACGCAGATACATCCGCCCGGTGCATGACGTGCGTAGCGGTCATCGTGATTGCCGCGCACGTAGATGAGCGGTTTGTTGATGACCGTGACCAAAAACTCAAGATAGTCCGGGTCCAGATCGCCGGCGGACAAAATCAGGTCGACTCCCTCAAAGCGTTCCTTGCGAAAGCACTCCCAAAGGCATCGTTCTTCGGTATCGGCTATGGCAAGGATTTTCATAGGGCAGGGACTTTCGGCTCATCGTCGAGCTGCGGAATGGTGCCTACCACGTTGTCCGCCAGCCAATTCATCTCGACAATCTGCGTGCTCGGCAGCGGAGGGAAGCCTTCGATCTGTACCACGCCGCTCTGGCTGTGGAGCTCGCCGCCAAAGGGGTTGATGGATCCCTCGACAATGCCGTTGCGGAGCAACTGCACGAGTTTGCGCGTCTGGTAGGGTAGGCCCGGAGCGTAACGGATGTCGATAACGCCGGAGCTCATGCCGTACCAGTAGTTGACGGCGCGCACTTGGTTGTCATCGCTGGTCTCGTCCCACGTGCCGTGCAGAAGGCTGCGAACGATGAGCTCGTAGTAACGGCCCCAGTTCCATACGGGCATGGCGATGCCGGTGACTTTGCCGTCGACCAAGCGGTGGAGCCCGTAGGCCGTTGGATCTTCCAGCGACTTTGACATATCGGCGCCGGTCATGACGCTCACGCCTTCGCGGCACATGGCCTCGGCAAGGCCTCCGGCGGGCACATCACCCCACGTCAGGATAATTTGCGCACGTGGGTCGAGCAGCGAGGCGCCAATCGCAAAGGCGTTGATCTCGCTGAGCGCGCCGGATGCGAAGACCGACGCGTGGTAGCCGATGCGATGGTTGTCCGCCATGCTGGCGGCAAGGGCGCCCAGGAGGAACTTGGCCTCGTACATCTTGCCAAAGTACGAACGGACGCTTTGGTGGGGAAGGCCGATAGAGCAGTTAAGGAACCGAACCTGGGGATACTCAACGGCAGCTCTGAGCGTGTATTCCATCAGGCGGTGCGAGGTCGAGAAGATGACGTTGTCTCCATGTTTGACAGCCGTTTCCACGGCGGCGTAGAACACGTCCGGATCGTGACAGTCCTCGAACGCCTCGGTGCGCACGATACCGTCAAAGTGCTCATCGAGATACTGGCGCCCTTGGTCGTGCAGGCTGTCCCAGCTCGACGTCGCACAGGGGAACTCATGGATAAAGGCGATACGCAGGGGGTTGGCCGCCGAATAGACAGTCTTGCCCATAAAGAAGTTGAGCACGCCAGAGGTGGACTTGGCGGGCGACTCCTCCTCATCGACGCTCGGCGCTTCGACAAGATCGACCTTGTCCGCGTCATTTTTGCCGGCAATGACCAGCTCGCGCCAAATCTTGCACAGGCGGTTTACGACGATATCCGTCGGCGTATCCAGCAGGCGGTCCTGGTTGTACACATTGAGGTAGACGAGCATGGCGTCGGCGGGCGTAATGTCCAGGTGGTCGCCGCCTGCGCGAAGGTAGGCGCGCTTAAAGAGCAGGAAGGTGTGGCGCAGGTAGTCGACCTTTTTCTGCGGCCATTTTTCGATAAGGTTCTGACCGAGCGTCTTGGCGAGCGTCTCGTAGCTTCCCTCACGCGAGAACTCGATCTCGTATAGGGGGCAGACGCGCCAAAACGCGCAGAATTCACCGTACAGGCGGCTTTCGACGGAATCCCATGTGCCGGGGTAGAGACGGGTGACCCTGGCCGAAACCGTTGGAGCGTCCAGGAATTTGAGGACACTGACGCGTTTGTTGCCTTCCTGGACATAGAACCGATGCATAAACTCGGTGACGATGATGGGGTCGCGATAGCCCTCGGTTACCTGGATGTCGTAGAGGTTGGACCACTTGCGGGCGAACTCGGTGTTAAACGGAAGCAGGGGCATAAAGTTACACGAAAAGGCGGACTGACGGCCTTTGGTGACCGTGCCGACGACCATTTCGAGCGGAATATCCCTTAGGCCGACATTCTCTCGCTGACCTAAGGGGAGCTGAGCAACCAAACTGTCGAGGTCCGTAAGGTATGGATGCTCGCTTTGGCTAATGGCGCGTCGACGTCCTTGCTCGCCGCGCTTGCGTGCTTGACGATAGGCCTCTTCCATAGTTTTGCTCCCTTAGTCGTTTAAACAACTATATGAACCATGGTACCACGAATGAAAACCACCACAAAGGTGCCCCCTTTGTGGTGGTTTAGGCGATGATGGGGGCGATGGCGCGGATGCAGGCGTCGGCTGCCGTGAAGGTGGTGCTGTCGTCGCTGACGATAAAGATGATCTTGCCCTTGATGCCAAAGTCGCCGATCTCGCTAAAGAGCACATACGGCTCCTTGTCAAAGCCCGAGATGGGAAGCACGGCGGCCTTGGTGGCGCTGGTCAGCTCGTCTGCCAGTGCGTCGAGCGAGGCCCACTTGGACGTGTCCTTTACGGCAACGGGCACAGCCACACGCCCAAAGGGCATGAGGTGCACGAGCGTGTTCTTGGAGATGTTGGAGTTGGGCACAATGATGGTCTGTCCACAGGCATCCTCAATCGTTGTATGGCGCCAAGTGATGTCTTGGACCACGCCGGATACGCCGCCGACCTCGATATTGTCGCCGGGCTTGATGATGCCCATAAAGGTCACCTGCATGCCGCCGATGAGGTTTGAGAGCGTGTCCTGAAAGCCGAGCGAGATGGCGATGCCGCCGACGCCAAGAGCGGCGACGAGGGCGTTTGCGTTAATGCCAAAGCAGTTGTCGAGGATAAAGCTGCCGCCGATCGTCCAGATGACGGCACGTGCGATGTTGATGAAGATGCTCGATGCCGGAAGCGGGTTGTCGTCGCGGTTGAGCAGGTGGCGCAGGGTCTTGGATACGACCTTGGTGGCGATGGCGGTGCCTATTACCAAGATGCCGGCCCAGATGACGTTGTGGACCCACCGTTGCTCAAAGAAATGAAGAATCGGTTCAAACAATTCCATGTAGGGAAAACCTCCTAATGATCGTTCAACCATGATACCCACCAAGAAGCCCGGCC
>ENA-OROL01001920-OROL01001920.1-human-gut-metagenome-genome-assembly--contig:-NODE-1920-length-15655-cov-2.752885_pt1 | contig 15655 bp, 9 predicted proteins | sample MGYA00242128_ERZ509048 | MGnify/ENA primary metagenome ERZ509048 (study PRJEB26280, sample SAMEA2338750) | human gut metagenome | biome: human gut; feature: human-associated habitat; material: faeces...
GACGATGCTAACCGTGCATTGATGGGATCTAACATGATGCGCCAGGCTGTTCCTTTGCTGCGTACGGATGCTCCAATCGTTGGTACAGGTATCGAAGCGCAGGTTGCTCGTGATTCACGTACCCAGATCATGGCTGAACGTGAGGGAGAAGTTGTATTTGTGGATGCAACTTGTATCAAGATCAAATATGACCGCTCGGAAGATGAAGAATTCGTAAGTTTCGAAGATGCGGTTAAGACATACAATATTCCGAAGTGGCGTAAGACTAACCAAAGTACGACTGTCGATCTGCGTCCGATCTGTCATCGTGGTCAGCGTGTGAAGGCTGGCGATATCCTGACGGAAGGTTATTCTACTCAGAATGGTGAGTTGGCCTTGGGACGTAACGTGAAAGTGGCATATATGCCGTGGAAGGGTTACAACTATGAGGATGCTATCGTTTTGAACGAACGTATGGTCCGTGAAGACTTCTTTACTTCAGTTCACGTTGACGAATACATTTTGGAGGTTCGTGAAACGAAACGTGGTATGGAAGAGTTGACTTCCGATATCCCGAATGTCAGCGAAGAAGCAACAAAAGATTTGGATGAAAATGGTATTGTCCGTGTGGGTGCTCGTATTGAACCGGGTGATATTTTAATTGGTAAGATTACTCCGAAGGGTGAATCTGATCCTTCTCCAGAGGAAAAATTGCTTCGTGCAATTTTCGGCGATAAGGCTGGTGATGTGAAAGATGCTTCTTTGAAAGCAACCCCGTCTCTTCGTGGTGTAGTTATTGAAACTGCTTTATTCTCGAAAGCCATCAAGAAGCGTAAGTCCAGACTGACAGACAAGGCTATTCTTCCTAAATTGGATGAGGAATACGAAATGAAGATGGCTGACCTGAAGAACTTGTTGGTTGATAAACTGTTGGTTTTGACTAATGGTAAGGTTTCTCAGGGAGTTAAAGACTATATGAATACAGAGATTATTGCGAAGGGAGTTAAGTTCTCTCGCAAGGCTCTGGAAGAATTGGATTATAATTCTATCCAAGTAAGTAAATGGACTGCCGATGCTGATAAGAACGAACTTATCAAGCAGGTGATTCTGAATTATTTGAAGAAATATAAGGAACTGGATGCTGAGTTGAGACGTAAGAAATTTGATCTTACGATCGGCGATGAACTGCCTACTGGTATTGTTCAAATGGCTAAGGTTTACATTGCTAAGAAACGTAAGATCCAGGTTGGGGATAAGATGGCCGGTCGTCATGGTAACAAGGGTATTGTTTCCAAGATCGTCCGTCAGGAAGATATGCCATTCCTTGAAGATGGAACTCCGGTTGATATCTGTTTGAATCCGCTGGGTGTACCTTCTCGTATGAACTTAGGACAGATTTTTGAAGCTGTGTTAGGTTGGGCAGGCCGGACGATGGGGGTTAAATTTGCTACTCCTATCTTTGATGGTGCAACATTAGATGATATGAACGAATGGACGGACAAAGCCGGATTACCCCGTTACGGTAAGAGCTACTTGTATGACGGTGGAACAGGTGAACGTTTTGACCAGCCGGCTACAGTGGGTGTTACTTACTTCCTGAAGTTGGGTCACATGGTTGACGATAAGATGCATGCTCGTTCAATCGGTCCGTACTCTCTTATTACTCAGCAGCCTCTGGGTGGTAAGGCTCAGTTTGGTGGTCAGCGTTTCGGAGAGATGGAAGTTTGGGCACTGGAAGCTTTCGGTGCTGCACATGTTCTTCAGGAAATTCTTACGATCAAATCTGACGACGTTGTTGGACGTTCTAAGGCTTACGAAGCAATTGTGAAAGGTGATCCGATGCCACAACCGGGTATCCCTGAATCTCTGAACGTATTGCTGCACGAGCTGAGAGGTCTTGGTTTAAGCTTTACTCTGGATTAATTCAAAAACAATATAAGTAGATGAGTTTCGGCTCATCTACTTACTCATTGATAACTCTTTATAAATAAAAAATATGGCCTTTAGAAAAGAAAACAAGATAAAGAGTAACTTTTCAAAAATAACCATCGGTCTGGCATCCCCTGAGGAGATCCTAGAGAACTCCAGCGGTGAGGTTTTGAAACCGGAAACAATTAACTATCGTACGTATAAGCCTGAGCGTGACGGTTTGTTCTGTGAGCGTATCTTTGGTCCGATCAAGGACTATGAGTGCCATTGCGGTAAGTACAAGCGTATCCGTTACAAAGGTATTGTCTGCGATCGTTGTGGAGTGGAAGTTACGGAAAAGAAAGTTCGTCGTGAACGTATGGGACACATCCATTTGGTGGTTCCTGTTGCCCATATTTGGTATTTCCGTTCTTTGCCTAATAAAATCGGTTACTTGCTAGGTCTTCCTACCAAGAAACTGGATTCCATCATCTATTACGAACGCTACGTCGTGATCCAGCCGGGTTGCGTAGACACGGTCGGTGAGTTAGACCTATTATCTGAGGAGGAATATCTGGATATTTTGGATAGCCTTCCAAGAGAAAATCAATTGCTAGAGGATACGGATCCGAATAAGTTCATCGCTAAGATGGGAGCTGAAGCAATCTATGATTTGCTGGCTCGTTTGGATCTGGATGCTCTGTCTTATGAATTGCGTCACCGTGCAGGCAATGATGCTTCACAGCAACGTAAGAATGAGGCATTGAAACGTCTGCAGGTTGTAGAATCGTTCCGTGCATCACGTGGACGTAACAAGCCGGAATGGATGATTGTACGTATCGTACCGGTTATTCCGCCCGAACTCCGTCCATTGGTTCCATTGGATGGTGGTCGTTTTGCTACTTCTGACTTGAATGACCTTTATCGTCGTGTTATCATTCGTAACAACCGTCTGAAGAGATTGATCGAAATCAAAGCTCCGGAAGTAATCTTGCGTAATGAGAAACGTATGCTTCAGGAATCTGTAGACTCATTGTTCGATAATTCACGTAAATCAAGTGCAGTGAAGACGGATGCTAACCGTCCGTTGAAATCACTGTCTGATAGCTTGAAAGGTAAACAAGGACGTTTCCGTCAGAACTTGCTGGGTAAACGTGTTGACTACTCTGCACGTTCGGTAATTGTTGTTGGTCCGGAACTGAAGATGGGTGAGTGCGGTATTCCTAAATTGATGGCTGCCGAACTTTATAAGCCGTTTATTATCCGTAAGCTCATTGAACGTGGTATCGTTAAGACAGTGAAATCTGCAAAGAAGATTGTAGATCGTAAGGAAGCGGTGATCTGGGATATTCTGGAACACGTAATGAAAGGACATCCTGTACTGTTGAACCGTGCACCGACTCTGCACAGACTGGGCATTCAGGCTTTCGAGCCTATCCTGTCCGAAGGCCGTGCTATTAAGCTGCATCCTCTGGTATGTACCGCTTATAACGCCGACTTTGACGGTGACCAGATGGCTGTCCATCTGCCGCTTTCCGTTGAGGCTCAGGCTGAAGCACGTATGCTGATGATGTCCGTAAACAACATCCTGGCACCGAAAGACGGCAAGCCTGTTGCTGTTCCTACACAGGATATGGTTTTGGGCTCCTACTATCTGACTATTGAAAAGACCAGCAAGGATGACCCGAACGTTAAGGGTGAAGGAACCCGCTACAGCAGCGTAGATGAAGCTCAGCTGGCTTACTTCCACCATGCGGTAGATCTGCAAGTACCTATCGAGGTTTATATTCCCAACAGCGAAATCTATGATGAAGAAAAGGGTGCAGCTGTCGGTGAAACCGGTATGTCCCTGGTAGTTACAACTGTAGGTAACACTATTTTCAATGGCGAGCTGCCTCTGGAAATGCGTTACTATCATAAAGAAAAAGATCAGGTTGTTGAAAAGCGTCTGGATGCTTCCGGCAATGTTGTGGAAACAACCGTTGAAGTTGAACGTTGGCATCTCGGCAAGCTGATTGACAAGAAAGAATTGGGCAGACTCGTTGCTAAGGCTCACAAGCTGTACGGCAACCTGCGTACTGCCGAGATTCTGGATATTGTTAAGAAAATGGGTTACGATAATGCTTGTAAATCCGGTATTTCTATCGCAACCTCCGATATTCAGATTCCTGCTGAAAAAGAAGTTATTCTGGAAGCAACAGAGCATGAGGTTGATAAGGTTGAACGCCTCTTCCGCCGTGGTTTGATGAGCGATGACGAACGTTATCGTAAGGTAATTGACCTGTGGAACGAAGCAACCGATAAGGTTACCGATAAACTGATGAAATCCACCATGAACAAGTTCAATCCTGTATCCATGATGGCTGACTCCGGTGCCCGCGGTAACAAACAGCAGATTCGTCAGCTGGCCGGTATGCGTGGTTTGATGGCCGATCCTTCCGGTCGTATCATTGACCGTCCTATCAAATCTAACTTCCGTGAAGGCCTGACTATTTTGGAATACTTCATTTCTTCTCATGGTGCTCGTAAAGGCTTGGCCGATACCGCACTTCGTACCGCTGACTCCGGTTACCTGACTCGTCGTCTGGTTGACGTTGCACAGGACGTAATTGTCCGTGAGGATGATTGCGATATCGTTGGTATGAACCTGGTTAAGGAACGCAGCCGTCTGAGCAAGGCTGTTCTTGGCGCAAGCCAGAACAAAATCCGCGAAAAGGTTATGGGTCGTACCCTGGCTTCCGGCGTACTTGATGAAGAAGGCAACCTGATTGCTGAAGCAGATACCAACATCACCGAAGAGCTTTTTGCTAAGCTCAATGATGCAGGTGTTGAAGAAATCAATCTCTATTCCGACGAAGATATGAACGGTGAGGATATCGAAAATGTCCGCATCAACATCAGCGATACCTTTGCTCATAATGTGCTGAAGGAAGCAATGATGCATAACTTCAACGGCAAAGAAGTGGCAGCAGATATTGTTAACGGTGCAGGCGAAGTGCTGGCACATACCGGCGAAACTATGACCGAAGACATTATCAATGCTGTTCTGGCTGACGGTACCGTTAAAGAGCTGCGTATCCGCAATAACGAAATTGCCGGCATTGAGGTTGAGGCAATTACCGAAGGCAAAAAAGAGAAAACCATCATTGAAACCCTGCATGACCGTATCATTGGCCGTAACCTGGCTGAGGATATTCTGGATGAAAATGGTGAAATTCTTTATCATATCAATGAATATGTTACCGAGCCTATGGCAGAACGTATCTGCCAGCTGCGTGAAAAGGTTAAAATCCGCAGCGTACTTACCTGTAAGGCTAAGTTCGGCGTTTGCCGCAAGTGCTATGGCCGTAACCTGGCAACCGGCAAGAACGTCGATGTTGGTGAGGCAGTCGGCACTATTGCCGCACAGTCCATCGGCGAGCCTGGTACTCAGCTGACCATGCGTACGTTCCATACCGGCGGCGTTGCTGGTGCAGACGATATTACCCAAGGTCTGCCTCGTGTCGAGGAGCTGTTCGAAGCACGTAAACCGAAACATCCTGGCATTCTGTCCGAGGTTGCAGGTCACGTACACATTACCCAGGAAGGCAATAGCCGCAAGGTAACCGTAATGGCACTGGATGGCGAAAACCAGGAATACCAGATTCCTTATGGCGCTAAGCTGTCTGTTGTTGAGGGTGAGGAAATCGCTAAGGGCGACCGTCTGACCGAAGGTTCTCTTAACCCGCATGACGTACTGCGTATCAGCGGCGTCAAGGCTACCCAGAACTATCTGGTATCTCAGGTAGTAGGCGTTTATAAGTCTCAGGGCGTAGATATCAACAGTAAGCACATCGAGGTTATGGTTCGTCAGATGATGCGTAAAATCCGCATCGAGGAATCCGGTGACACTACAATGCTGCCGGGTGAAGACGTTGATGTAGCAGAATTTGAAGAGCAGAATACCGAGATGCTGGAAGCAGGCAAGACTCCTGCAGAAGGCCGTGCTATCCTGCTGGGTATCACCAAAGCTTCTTTGGCTACCGACTCCTTCCTGTCCGCTGCATCCTTCCAGGAAACCACCCGCGTACTCACCGATGCCGCTATCAAGGGCAAGGTTGACCCGCTGCTGGGCCTGAAAGAAAACGTTATCATCGGTAAGCTGATTCCGGCAGGTACCGGTATGAGCCGTTATCGTGATATCAAAGTTAAATATAATGTTCCGATGCCCGAAGTTGCAACTGCTGATACCGCAGCAGAGGAAACTCCCGATAAGGAATAACGTATAAGCAAGCGCGCCTCAAAGCCTCAAGCTCTGAGGCGCTTTGCTCTCTAAGGAGAACTATTTTATGCTGATAAAAAAATTCCCTGTTCCCTGCCGCGTTGATTATGTTCCTTCTCCCTATGAGCCGGATGAGGACGGCGTGCAGGATGTCGGCTATTATAACGGCAAGCTGAGTGATGGCCGTGCCTATCGCCTGGAATGCTGGCGTATGGATGATATGCTGATGCTGACAGTAATGTTTTCCGACCGCTGCCTTGAAGGCTACAGACGTGAGGATATGGCGCTTTTGCTGGAGCTGGAAGATATCTTATACTTTACAGGTACCAGCCGTAAGCTGCAGGCTACACGCACGGAGGATGACCGCGGACAGACTGTATGGGCCATTAATATTATGCTGGCTAATAAAAAAGGCACCTATGCGGAAATTGTGCCGTCATTGAACAGATATATCATGTAAGACAATCGCTGCTGAAGGCAAAGCTTTGGCAGCGATTTTTCAGTTAAAATTAATTTTACATGCCTATACTGCATTATGATACAATAGCAGTAACGGAGGCGGAAGCAATGAAAATTTTATTAGCTGAGGATGATATAAATTTAGGCAAGCTTTTGAGTATGCTACTGAAAAAGCAAAATATAACTGTGAACTGGGTACAGGACGGCGAGGCTGCCTACGATGCTGTGTATGCCGACGGTTATGATGTGCTGCTGCTGGATTGGATGATGCCGCTTTTAAGCGGCCTTGAACTGTGCAAGCGCCTGCGAGAGGAGGATTATCAGGGCAAAATATTGCTGCTGACGGCCAAGGATACGTTGGCTGATAAGGTGCAGGGCTTAAACAGCGGTGCCGATGACTATCTGGTAAAGCCGTTTGAACTGGAGGAGCTGGTGGCGCGTCTTAACGCTCTTTGCCGCCGTCAGGGACAGTACAGCGCGGAAAAGCTGCGTTACGGTGCTTATACGCTGGAAAGCTCTACCTATTGCCTGGCCTACGGCGAGCGCCGTGTAGAGCTGCGTCCGCGTGAATTTAAGCTGTTGGAGCTGCTTTTGCGCAACCGTGGGCAGGTTATGCCGCGTGCGGTGCTGCAGGACCGTATCTGGGGCATTGACAGCGATGTGACGGACAACAATCTTGATGTGCATATTCGTCTGCTGCGTAAAAAGATTATGGAGCTGAACGGAGAAGAACTGATTAAGACGATGCGGGGCGTGGGCTATTATGTGGAATAAGCCTTTTGAAAAGCTGCGCCGACGCATGACCTGCTTATATGCGGCAATCTTCGGTGTTTTGATTTTAGTTATTGTGGCTGCTGCCTATACCTTTATCTGGTGGGAAATATTGGCGCATGAAAAGGAAAATCTTGTAGCGCAAATTTACCATGAGGGCGAAGAATGGGTAGAATCGGAGGAGGCTCCCTGCTCCGAAGCAGCTATCCGCAGCGGGAAGATGCTTGCATACTTTGTGAATGCAGATGGCTCGAAGGTAATTTTAAACCAGCTTGGAACAGGCGAGGCAGGGCAGGAGCTGATGAGTCATAAGGATGATTGGCCGAAGAAGCTGAATACATCGCGCCTTTTGCGGATGCATGGAGCAAACGGTGAGCGTTATCGTTATTTGGCTGCGGTTGCTCCTGTTATTGATGGTGATAAGCAGGTTGGCAGGCTTTATATGTTCAAGAATATGGAGTTTTATTACCATGCTGCTTATAAAACATTGTTTTTGCTTTTGTGTATTGCCCTGGTGCTGTATTTTGCCGCCTGCTATTTCGGCTATTGGCTTGCCGGCCGCAATATACGTCCGCTAAGCAATATGTATGCCAAGCAGCAGCAGTTCACGGCAGACGCTTCGCATGAGATGCGCACACCGCTTGCCGTTATGAAGCTGGCTGTACAGGGACTGCAGGAGGATGAGGACAGCAGGCTGAGTGATTTCGCTAAAGAGTCGGTAGCAATGCTGCAAAGCGAATCTGAAAGACTTAGCCGTCTGACGGAAAATCTTATGACACTGGCACGCAGCGATGAGGATATTCTTCCCGTGTATACGGCGCAGGTGGATATTACGGCGCTGTGTAAAAAGGTTGCAGCGCAGATGTCGCTTTTGGCAGCAGAAAAAAAGCTGCAGTTGAAGCAGGAAATCCAGGATAATCTGATAATGCAGGGTGATGAAATGGCTTTATCGCGCTTGCTGATTATTTTGCTGGATAATGCTATGAAGTATTCACCGGAGCAGACGCAAATTACTCTGCGTGCAGCCAAGGTGAAAACGCATCTGGTACTGGAGGTACGTGATGAGGGCTGTGGCATCAGTGACGAAGATAAGCAGAAGATTTTTGGCCGCTTCTTTCGTGTGGACAAGGCTCGCAGCCGCAGTCAGGGCGGCCTGGGCTTAGGACTGTCGCTGGCTTTGGCCATTGTACGTCAGCATGGCGGCAGTATCAAGGTCCTCGACAACAAGCCGCGGGGAACTATCATATATGTGAAGCTGCCGACGGCTGCAAAGTAATTATTAGGCTTTCTTATAAGCTGAATTTAAGATGAATACCCCTTTCAGTAATCATTAAGTGAAGGAGTTTATACTGTGCTTAATGAAAGGCGGAGTGTAAAAGCTCTGCTGCTGAAGGGGGATTTTTTATGCCACGAAAATATTGGCTGCTGCTTTTTGCAGCTGCCGCAGCATTGCTTTTTGCGGGTAATGGCAGCCTGCTGATTACAGACAGCGTAGAATCTAATTATGCCTTGACGGCGAAGGAAATGGTACTGAGCGGCGATTGGCTGTCACCGCAGATTTACGGTCATTACTGGTATGATAAGCCGATTTTCTTTTATTGGCTGACGGCGCTGGCTTATAAAATGTTTGGCTTTACGGAATTTGCTTCACGCTTCTTCCCTGCATTGTTCGGTTTAGGCAGCGTGGCATTATTGGCGTGGGGCGGCAGCAAGCTGGAAAATGCGCGCAGCGGTTTTATCAGTGCATTGGTACTGCTGAGCAGTGTAGAATTTTTTCTGATCAGCAAGTCGGTAATTACCGATGCGGTGCTGTTCTTTTTCTTCAGTGCGACGCTGCTCTTTTTCTATCTTGGCTATCGCGACGGTAAGGCGCGCTATTGGTATATTATGTATGCTGCAGCAGGCTTGGCAGTTCTCACCAAGGGACCGATTGGCGTGCTGCTGCCGGGATTGATTATTATGTTATTCCTGTTGTGGCAGCGTGATTGGCGCGTACTGAAGCGCATGCATCTTGTAAGCGGCACATTGCTTTGTGCGGCGGTTGCCGTGCCTTGGTATGCTGTAATGTACAGCCTGCACGGCAGCGACTTTATCAATACCTTCTTTGGTACGCACAACTTCCTGCGCGCAACTGTTTCCGAGCATCCACGTGACGATGTATTTTATTATTATACGCTGGTAAATCTGCTGGCGCTGTTTCCTTGGAGCGGACTGATTCCCTGGGCTGCCTATAAATGGTGGCGGCAGGGACAGCGCAGCTTGGAAGAGCAACAGAAATTTTTGCTGCTGTGGGCATTGGTGGTTTTCGTTTTCTTCCAATGTATGGCAACAAAATATATCACCTATACCTATCCGCTGCTTTTTCCTGCAAGTCTTTTGCTGGGAAGCATGATAGCCAAACATACTGACTGTGCAGACGGCGGTTATATGTTTTTTGTCGGCGGCGGCTTTGCTGTATTGCTTGGCGGTGCCTGGTTTGCAGTAAGTCATCAGCTTATAGCTTCGGAGCTGCTGTTTTTGCTGCCGTTGGCGCTGATTATCGGCGTGATGCTTGATTATATATTGCGTTTCGTGACCAGCGAGCGTGTCTGCAGCATTGCGGTGATGTCGGCAGTATTTTATATTGCGCTTATTTTCAGCCTTGCTATACCATTCAGTGAGCAGCGCAGTGCGAAGAATTTGGGTGAGATGCTGACGGAAAATGATGTACATGAGGTAGGCTTATATGGCAAATATCCTACTTCTGCAGTTTTTTACAGCAGCAGTAAAATTGTCAAGCTGATGCATGAGCGTGAGGTTGCAGGCTATGTTCCCAAGGATTTTTCCTGGACAAGCAAGAACGTTATGCCTTACGCAACACTGGAGCAGAATCCGTATCGTTTTGTTGTTGTTACGCCCAAAAGCTATGATAGATTTATTGCTCAACAGAATAAAAAATGGCAGGTTATTGATGCCGATAAAAGTTGGATTGTGCTGAGAATGAAAAAGGGGTGAGCTGAGCTATTATTGTCTATATAACCGATAAGTGCCTGTGACGTGATGTTGCAGGCGCTTTTAATAATTTTTTGATAAATTAAAGTGTATTTAAGCTTAAAATATTATGCTATAATAAGAAAATGATAACTGAATTGGAGGGGGAAGCATGCACAATAAAAATTCCGCTATGGCGTTTATCGTGCTGCTTGGTGTTGTCAGCTTGTTCAGCGATATGACACATGAAGCGGCGACAAGTATTAAGGGAGCGTATTTATTAATTTTAGGAGCAAGTGCTTCTACCATCGGTTTTATCTCCGGCATAGGCGAGCTTTTAGGCTATGGCCTGCGTTATCTTTTTGGCCGATTAGTTGATAAAACGCACAACTATTGGGGCTTTATGATTTTAGGCTATGCTGTAGACGTTTTTGCGGTGCCGGCATTGGCGCTTGTGCATCGTGACGGCTGGATAGCCGCCTGTGTACTGCTCGTTGTTGAGCGCATCGGTAAGGCGATAAAAAAGCCTGCGAAGAATACTATTCTTTCCTTTGCAGCTTCGCAGGAGGGTGTCGGCAAAAGCTTTGCTATACAGGAATCCTTGGATCAGCTTGGCGCTTTTATCGGCCCCTTGCTGCTTTATGCGGTGATGCTGTATAAGCATGGCGATGAATACGAGGTATACAATGCAGCCTTTGCTTTTCTGACTTTGCCTGCTGTCTGCACAATTGCTTTTTTACTGTTTGCTAAAAGCCGTTTCCCGAATCCGGAAGCCTTTGAGCCGGAAGCTAAGACAGAGAAGAAGGATAGCTTTGTAGGCAAGAAAAGCTTTTATTTGTATCTTGCAGGTATCAGCTGTTTTGCTTTCGGCTTTGTAGATTTTCCGCTGGTGACTATGCATTTGGCAAAAAATAAGCTTTTTGATGACAGTATTTTGCCGTTGCTTTATTCCGGTGCGATGCTTGTGGATGCGGTGGCAGCGCTTTTCTTTGGCTGGCTGTTTGACAAAATGCGCACGAAGGCATTGGTTATTTCTACTGCGATTTCCGCGTTCTTTGCTGTGTTTGCTTTTGGCGCGACTTCGCCGGGAATGATTATGCTGGGCGTTGCTTTGTGGGGCGTAGGCATGGGCGCTCAGGAATCTGTTATGAAGGCTGCGGTTGCCACCATGACGAGCAAGAAGCATCGTGCCAGCAGCTACGGTGCGTTCGAATTTTTCTTTGGCTTAGCGTGGTTTTTGGGCAGCTGGCTGTTGGGAGCTGTTTATGATTATTCATTGAATACCTTCATCATTGTTTCTGTTGCGGCACAGCTTATTGCTGTACCCTGTTATCTTTTAAGTGAGCGTAGCTTTGCTGATGAAAACGGCAGGTGATTTGCTTCAAAAGTTACACTCCTTTATGTATTCGTGTATACATAAAAAAATTTTGAAAAAAGGCTTGCGTTCTTCAAAAAGTGTGTTATAATAGCGTACATAAGTAAATAACGAGTGGATGATGTATATGGGAGAAGGCACTGCCTACCGAAGGAGCAAAACTCTCAGGTGCTTAATTTTAAGCAGGAACCGTATGCTGACACAACTCTGGAGAGTCCCTTAAATGGGCGCCGAAGGTGCAAAGATGTATTCTGAAATTCAGAAACGTCCTTATCTCTCAGGCCAGTGGACAGAGCAAAGCTTATGTGATGGCGCTATTGCCTATCATATGTCATTGACTTTTACCGGAGTATTTTTTGTATACTCCGGTTTTTTATTTGCTTATAAGTAATTAATGGGAATTTAAAGGGAGATGTTTGAATCATGTTGGAAATTTTGAATGAAATTGATGCGTTTGTCTGGGGTCCGCCGCTTCTGGTACTTTTGGTTGGTACCGGTATTCTGCTGACCTTCCGTCTGAAGCTGCTGCAGGTTTTCAAGCTGCCTCAGGCTTTGGGACTGATCTTCAGTGCCAAGAACGATGGCAGTGGTGACGTAAACAGCTTTAAAGCACTGTGCACCGCACTGGCTGCAACTGTTGGTACCGGTAACATCGTTGGTGTTGCAACTGCAATTAAAGCAGGTGGCCCGGGCGCTTTGTTCTGGATGTGGATGGCAGCCTTCTTCGGTATGGCAACCAAATATTCCGAATGTCTGCTGGCTGTAAAATATCGTACTGTCGATGCTAACGGCAATATTTCCGGTGGCCCGATGTACTACATTGAAAATGGCTTAGGCAAAAAATACAAACCGCTGGCTGTTATGTTTGCTGTATTCGGTGTTCTGTGCGCATACTTTGGTATCGGTACCTTTGCTCAGGTAAACTCCATTGTTGAAATTACCCAGATTTCTGCAGGTATTCCTGTTGTTTACACCGGTATTGCTTTGACGGTTGTTGTTGCTGCTGTAACCATCGGCGGTCTGAAATCCATTGCAACTGTTGCTGCAAAGGTAGTTCCTGCTATGGCTCTGCTGTACTTCCTGACTACTGTCGGTATCATGATTGTGTTTGCAGATCAGGTTCCTGCTGCAATCGCAACTGTACTGAATTCTGCTTTCACTCCGACTGCTGCTCAAGGCGGTTTCCTCGGTGCTACCGTTATGCTGGCAATGCGCAGTGGTGTTGCTCGTGGCGTATTCTCCAACGAATCCGGTTTAGGTTCTGCTCCTATCGTTGCTGCTGCTGCTAAAACCAAATGGGCTGCAGAGCAAGGCTTGATTTCTATGACCGGTACTTTTATTGATACTATTATCATTTGTACTCTGACCGGCTTGTCCCTGGTTGTCAGCGGTGTATGGTGCGGACCTCTGAACGGTGCTGCAATGACTGAATCTGCCTTCACCATGGCTTTCCCTGCATTTGGCAGCATGCTGCTTTTGGTTGGTCTTGTACTCTTTGCTTTCACCACCATCCTTGGCTGGAACTACTACGGCGAACGCTGTGTAGAATATCTGATGGGCGTAAAGGCAATTCTGCCGTACCGCATCATCTTCATATGCCTGATTGCCTGCGGTCCTTTCCTGAAGCTGGAAGAGATTTGGGTTTTGGCGGATATCGTTAACGGCCTGATGGCTATTCCTAACTTAATTGCTTTGATTGCTTTGTCCGGTGTAGTTGTTGCCGAAACTAAGGCTTATCAGAAGCATCTGGCTGAAGAAAAGAATAAATAAGTAAGCCTAATATTTCATCTTTATATAGCAAAGCGGCGTTGTGCGACTCTCCCCAGAGTTCCCACAGCGCCGTTTTGTTATTAAAAAAATCAATAAACATACTTTAGTTTACAGTTTTGTATGTATGCGTGTATACATTGCTGTAAGATCTTGAATTTTGTTTTACATGTGTTATAATCAAATACATAAGTAAATAGTGAGTGGATGAAGTACATAGGAGAAGGCAATGCCTACCGAAGGAGCAAAAACTCTCAGGTGCTTATAAAAAGCAAGAACCGTGTACAGACACAACTCTGGAGAGTCCCTTGAATGGGCGCCGAAGGTGCAAAGATGTGAATATTTACATCCTTATCTCTCAGGCCAGTGGACGGAGCAAAATAACAATGATAGCACAGCTATCATGGCCGCTGACAAACCGGAGTATCAGGTAATTATACTCCGGCTTTTTATTTACTTAGGGAACTTTGAAAATGAGAGGGGAAATCATCATGTTGGAAACATTGAATGCAATTGATTCGTTTGTCTGGGGTCCGCCACTACTGGTATTGCTTGTAGGTACCGGCATTATGCTGACCATTCGTTTAGGCTTGCTGCAGGTATTGAAGCTGCCGCAGGCATTGAAGCTTATCTTCTGTGCCAAGAATGATGGTCACGGTGATGTAAACAGCTTTAAAGCTCTGTGTACTGCTCTTGCTGCAACTGTTGGTACCGGTAACATTGTCGGTGTTGCTACCGCAATTAAGGCCGGTGGCCCTGGTGCATTGTTCTGGATGTGGCTGGCTGCCTTCTTCGGTATGGCAACCAAATATGCGGAATGCCTGCTGGCTGTAAAATATCGTACTGTCGACGCTAATGGCAATATCTCCGGCGGTCCGATGTATTACATCCAAAACGGCCTCGGCAAGCAATATAAACCATTGGCAATTATGTTCTGTGTCTTCGGTATCATGTGCGCATACTTCGGCGTAGGTACCTTTGCTCAGGTAAACTCCATTGTTGAGATTACCAAAATCTCTGTTGGTATCCCGGTTATCTACACCGGTATTGCTCTTACCGTATTGGTTGCTGCTGTAACCATCGGCGGGCTGAAATCTATCTCTAATGTTTCTTCTAAGGTTGTTCCCGGCATGGCAGTAATTTACTTCTTTACTACCTTGGGCATTTTAGTTAGCTTTGCGGACCAGGTTCCGGGCGCTATCGCACTGGTTATTGAAAGTGCCTTCACTACTACTGCTGCACAGGGCGGCTTCCTTGGTGCAACTGTTATGCTGGCGATGCGTAATGGTGTTGCCCGCGGCGTATTTTCCAACGAATCCGGCTTAGGCTCTGCTCCTATCGTAGCAGCTGCTGCTAAAACTCATTGGCCTGCTGAACAAGGTCTGGTTTCCATGACCGGTACCTTCATTGATACTATCATCATCTGCACCATGACCGGTTTGTCCTTGATTGTTACCGGCGTTTGGAACGGCGATCTCAACGGTGCTGCCATGACTAATGCAGCCTTCAGCTCTGCATTCCCTGCCTTTGGTACTTGGTTACTGTTGGTTGGCCTGGTGCTCTTCGCCTTCACTACTATCCTTGGCTGGAACTATTACGGCGAACGTTGCGTAGAATACCTGATGGGTGTTAAAGCAATTCTTCCGTACCGCATCGGCTTCATCATTCTTGTTGCCTGCGGCCCGTTCCTGAAACTGGAAGAAATCTGGGTTATGTCCGATATCGTTAACGGTCTGATGGCTCTGCCTAACCTGATTGCTCTGGTTGCTCTTTCCGGCGTAGTTGTTGCTGAAACTAAAGCATATCAGCAGCATCTCAAGGAAGAGGCTGAGCTGGTTCCGGTAAAATTAGCCGAAGAAACCAATCATTAAGTTTTCCCAATTAATTTTATATAGGCAGCGGCACTGTGAGACTCTCCCCAGAGTTCCCACAGTGCCGCTTGCCTTTGCGCTTGCACAAAAGATAGCAGTATGCTAAACTAGCCTTAGAGAGATTACTTACAATCTTTTAAATCAAATGTATCAGTAACCAACTACGTGTATATTTTTCGGTGTGCCGGTTGGTTTGTCAGTATCAGTAGATGAAAGGAAGTGCGCAATGAGCATTATCGGTAATATTATCTGGTTTTTATTTGGCGGTATTTTAGCAGGCATTATCTGGTATCT
>ENA-OROL01001926-OROL01001926.1-human-gut-metagenome-genome-assembly--contig:-NODE-1926-length-15632-cov-6.534955_pt1 | contig 15632 bp, 10 predicted proteins | sample MGYA00242128_ERZ509048 | MGnify/ENA primary metagenome ERZ509048 (study PRJEB26280, sample SAMEA2338750) | human gut metagenome | biome: human gut; feature: human-associated habitat; material: faeces...
CTTCCATATCGAGGAAATCCACGGGCTTTGTTGCGCTTTTTTTTACAGCGCCTTTATATAGCGAACTAAAAATTAGTCTCTAACAGCTGTAACGACGCCAGAACCTACTGTTCTACCACCCTCACGGATAGCGAAACGAAGTCCCTCTTCGATAGCGATTGGAGTGATAAGCTCAACATCCATCTCTACGTTATCGCCAGGCATGCACATTTCCTTGTCAGCAGGAAGTGTGATAACGCCAGTAACGTCTGTTGTTCTGAAATAGAACTGTGGTCTGTAGTTGTTGAAGAATGGAGTATGACGGCCGCCCTCTTCCTTCTTCAGAACGTAAACCTGACCTGAGAACTTTGTGTATGGGTGAATGGAACCTGGCTTACAAAGAACCTGGCCTCTCTGAATGTCAGATCTCTGGATACCACGGAGAAGTGCACCGATGTTATCGCCTGCCTCAGCGTAGTCAAGGATCTTTCTAAACATCTCGATACCTGTTACAACAGTCTTTGGTCTCTCAGTTGAAAGTCCGAGGATCTCAACTTCGTCACCAGTCTTGAGCTGACCTCTTTCAACTCTACCAGTAGCAACTGTACCACGGCCTGTGATTGTGAATACGTCCTCAACAGGCATCAGGAATGGGAGATCAGACTTTCTGTCTGGTGTTGGGATGAATGTGTCAACAGCGTCCATAAGGTCAAGGATTGGCTTGTAAGCTGGATCTGAAAGATCGTCTGGAGCTTCAAGAGCTGCAAGAGCTGAACCCTTGATGATTGGAGTCTCGTCGCCAGGGAAATCGTACTTGTCGAGGAGCTCTCTGATATCCATCTCAACGAGATCGAGAAGCTCTTCATCGTCAACCTGGTCAGCCTTGTTCATGAAAACAACGATAGCTGGAACGCCTACCTGTCTAGCAAGGAGAAGGTGCTCTCTTGTCTGAGCCATAGGACCATCAGAAGCAGCAACTACGAGGATAGCGCCGTCCATCTGAGCAGCACCAGTGATCATGTTCTTTACATAGTCAGCGTGGCCTGGGCAGTCAACGTGAGCATAGTGACGGTTCTTTGTCTCATACTCAACGTGAGCTGTGTTGATTGTAATTCCTCTCTCTCTCTCCTCTGGAGCTGAGTCGATGTTGTTGTAATCCTTCTTCTCAGCAAGACCTTCAAGAGCAAGAGTCTTTGTGATAGCAGCAGTAAGAGTTGTCTTACCGTGGTCAACGTGACCGATTGTACCAATGTTAACGTGTGGTTTGGTTCTTTCGAAATGTGCCTTTGCCATAGGAATTTTCCTCCTTAAAATTTAATAGTTTCCGATTTAACATACCGTAGTATAATTATATCAAATAAAATGCAAATTTGCAATAGAAAAAGCAGAAAATTTTCCGCAAATTTATTAGTCCTTGTTTCTTGAAGCCATGATCTTCTCAGAGATAGACTTTGGTACCTGAATGTAGCTGTCAGGCTCCATTGTGTACTGTCCACGGCCCTGTGTCTTAGAACGCAGGTCATTTGAGTAACCAAACATTTCAGACAGTGGAACGAGAGCGTCTACCTGAACAGCACCAGTTCTCTGCTCCTGACCGAGGATCTGTCCACGACGGGAGTTGAGGTCGCCTATAACTGTTCCGAGATAATCATCAGGAGCGATAACGCAAACCTTCATGATAGGCTCAAGAATGATTGGTGAAGCCTTTCTCATAGCCTCCTTGAACGCCATAGAACCGGCGATCTTAAATGCCATTTCAGAAGAGTCGACTTCGTGATAAGATCCATCGTACAGCTCAACCTTAACGTCAACTACCTGGAAGCCAGCGAGAACACCGTTCTCCATAGCGCCCCTGATACCTGCGTCAACTGCAGGAATGTATTCCTTAGGAATAGCACCGCCGACAACCTTGTTGATGAACTCATAGCCCTTACCGGACTCGTTTGGCTCAACGTTGATCTTAACGTGACCGTACTGACCCTTACCACCTGACTGCTTAGCGTACTTGTAATCAACGCTTGCAGGAGCAGTGATTGTTTCCTTATATGAAACCTGAGGAGCACCGACATTTGCCTCTACCTTGAACTCACGGAGAAGTCTGTCTACGATGATCTCAAGGTGCAGCTCGCCCATTCCGGCGATAATTGTCTGACCTGTTTCCTCAGAAGTATAAGTTCTGAATGTTGGGTCCTCTTCAGCAAGCTTTGCAAGAGCGATACCCATCTTTTCCTGACCTGCCTTAGTCTTAGGCTCAATAGCGAGCTGGATAACAGGCTCAGGGAATTCCATTGACTCAAGAAGCACAGGATGCTCTTCATCACAAAGAGTGTCACCTGTTGTTGTGTTCTTCAGACCGATAGCGGCACCGATATCACCAGCGTAGATAGTATCGATATCCTTTCTAGCGTTAGAGTGCATCTGAACGATTCTTCCGATTCTCTCGTCCTTGTCCTTAGTGGAGTTATAAACTGTAGAACCGGCTGTCAGAACACCTGAATAAACTCTGAAGTAGCAGAGCTTACCAACGAATGGGTCTGTAGCGATCTTGAATGCGAGAGCAGCGAATGGCTGATCGTCGCCTGAAATTCTCTCAACTTCCTCACCTGTATTTACGTCAGTACCCTTGATGTGTGGTACGTCGATAGGTGAAGGCATATAATCTACAATAGCGTCAAGAAGCTTCTGAACGCCCTTGTTTCTGTATGAAGTTCCGCAGGTAACAGGTACCATTGTGTTAGCGATAGTACTCTTTCTGATTACCTTCTTCATCTCGTCGATTGTGATCTCCTCGTCTGCGAAATACTTCTCAGCGAGATCGTCATCAACTTCTGCAAGATGCTCGATAAGGTCAGCGTGATACTGTTCAGCCTTTTCCTTGAGGTCCTCAGGGATCTCTTCCTGACGGATATCCTTTCCAAGGTCATCATAGTATACATAAGCCTTCATTTCGAGCAGATCGACGATACCCTTGAAGTCGTCCTCAGCACCGATAGGGAGCTGGATAGGAACGGCATTACAATGAAGTCTTTCATGGAGCATATTCAAAACGTTGTAGAAGTCTGCACCCATGATATCCATCTTGTTGACATATACCATTCTTGGTACCTGATAGTTATCAGCCTGTCTCCAAACTGTTTCAGTCTGAGGCTCAACACCACCCTTAGCACAAAGAACTGTTACAGAACCGTCGAGTACACGAAGTGAACGCTCAACCTCAACTGTAAAGTCAACGTGGCCTGGAGTATCTATAATGTTGAGTCTGTGACCCTTCCAGTAGCAAGTAGTAGCAGCAGAAGTAATTGTGATACCTCTCTCCTTCTCCTGTGCCATCCAGTCCATTGTAGATGCACCGTCGTGTGTTTCACCGATCTTATAGTTTACACCGGTATAAAACAGGATACGCTCTGTAGTAGTAGTCTTGCCGGCGTCGATGTGTGCCATGATACCGATATTACGGTAATCCTGCAATTTACATTCTCTTGCCATATATATCCTCCTTTATACCTCTTACCATCTGTAATGAGCGAAAGCCTTGTTAGCTTCAGCCATCTTATGAGTTTCGTCACGCTTCTTGCATGAACCGCCAACGCCGTTAAGAGCGTCGAGGATCTCTGCTGCGAGTCTCTCTCTCATTGTGTCCTCGTTTCTCTCACGAGAATACTTTGTTATCCATCTCAGACCAAGTGTCTGTCTTCTGTCAGGACGAACCTCCATTGGTACCTGGTAAGTCGCACCGCCTACACGGCGAGCCTTGACCTCCAGCTCAGGCATGATGTTATCCATAGCCTCCTGGAATACTTCAAGAGCAGGTCTGCCTGTCTTTTCTTCGACAATTTCAAATGCTCCGTAAACGATCTTCTGGGCAACACCCTTCTTACCGTCAAGCATGATGTTGTTTACAAGACGTGTAACAAGCTTAGAATTGTATACTGGATCCTGAAGCACGTCTCTCTTTGTAACTCTACCTCTTCTTGGCACTTTAATTCCCTCCTTCACAAATAATGAATTCACAGGTACTCGCTCTGTAACCACGGCACACAGCCGTTTTACAGCCCCGTCAGTTCCTTGTAGAGTCAACTAATATATATTAATCACTCCACATAAACTGTGGTCTTCGCAATATGCGACAATGAGTTATTACCTTGTTACTAAAATGAGCTTTTCAGTTTTTGATTACTTGGCTGCTCCTGCCTTTGGCTTCTTAGCGCCATACTTGGATCTCGCCTGCATTCTCTTAGCAACGCCCTGAGCGTCGAGAGTGCCTCTGATGATGTGATATCTTACACCAGGGAGGTCCTTAACACGTCCGCCTCTGATAAGAACAACGGAGTGCTCCTGAAGATTGTGTCCGATACCAGGGATATAAGCTGTAACTTCGTTTCCGTTTGTGAGCTTAACTCTGGCAACCTTTCTCATAGCTGAGTTTGGCTTCTTAGGTGTAGCAGTTCTTACTACTGTGCAAACGCCACGCTTCTGTGGGCAGCTCTGATCGATAACTACCTTCTTCTTTGAGTTGAAACCCTTCTGAAGAGCAGGAGCTGTAGACTTGTCTGCAAGGACATTTCTTCCTTTTCTTACTAACTGGTTAAAGGTTGGCATATTTTCTCTCCTTTCATAGATTTGATACTATACGCTGATATACAATACATCAGCATACCTTGATATTATACACTATTCTCCGTCTCTTGTCAAGCACTTTTTCTTGACTTTTTTAACTTTTTGAAAATTTCAGTTAAATTTTCTGTCAAAAGCTATAAAAAGCACAGGGCAGCGGCTTTTCACGCCCTGCCCTGCAAATATATTCCCTCATTCCGTCTTGCTGTCTGTATCTAAAATTTCTCCTTTATCCGCCACTTCGACCTCTGTCTCGCTGAATCTATGATAAGTTATAACACAATCGCTGTCGTCAGTCTTGTCCGAATAGGTTATATCGTTTTGTACTTCGTTGATATAAAGTTTCAGATCATCACTAAAATAGGTGTTTGCACCCGTTGCAAATTTAATTGCAACGAGCCATTCATTTTCATCAAAGAAGTAATTTCTGTTGTTCTTTACCGTCGCACTTTCGGAACCGTACCATTCATTATTAGTATCGTCCTGCTCCACAATATCCTTATAATTGGAAGTTATACTGAAATATCTTCCGTCCACCTTGATAATTATGCCTTCCTTTGACCCTCCTGCTGTGGAAACGTTTATGGCTTTACCCTTTTCAATTGGTGTTATTATCATCGGATAGATAATATCCCTTTCGTAATTGTCAGCATCATAATTGATATGCTTAACAGAATTTACCAGCGTATCAATTTTAAATCCCCAGTCCTTTTCAACAGGATTTAGCACAATGCTGAAGTCGTCAGCTTGCAGTATCATATCTTCGTATATATGCTGTACACTATCAAGAATGAGCTTATCAAGCTTTTCCTTGCCTGTATCCTTTGAACTGTCGATATCATAAGCATAGGCTATTGATGATCTAAGTGAATAATAGAAGTCTGTTCCAAAGCTGTCGCCACCGACCGTTTCGCCAAGACCTGTTGCGATCTCATCCGAGTTCCAATTACTCAGATTATCGCAGTTTGTGCCGACTGCGATTTTTTCGCCCACTTTCAGTTCGTCCGCATAAACAAACTTCCCTGTGGTAACATCTTTCGCTCTGAAATCAAGTTTAAACGCAGCGTAATAGTGGTATTTCAGGTATTCATATTCATTCACAGTAACATAGTCGATCAATCCGCCCTTTTCAGAGGTGTATTTCTCAACATATATCTTATCGACAAAAAGATATCCCGTTCCGTCCGAGCCGCAGCCGGCATACGTTCCGACCGCCGTTATCTCTTTGTCTTTAACGACCTGCTTAAGCGCATTTTGTGCCTGTTCTAAATCAGCCGTAAGCTCAGTGCTGTCAAGGCTTTCCGAACTGTCTATACTTGGCTGCTGCATACCGACATTGATCTTATGCTCATCACCGCTGCGATAAAGGGTCAGCGCACCGCCCACCACCAGAAGCAAAGCCGCAAGCACCGCACCTGCAAGCTGAAAGCCTGTAAGTTTTGTTTTATTTTTCTCTGTAGGCTTGTCATACATAAGCACACTCTCCTTCCAATCCGAAGGAGTTTTTATACAGTAAAAAACATTTATCTTTTTCATTTGCTGCCCCTTTCTGTGATATCCTCATTGCAAACTATACCTTCAGTCAATGTTATGCTGAAAGTCCAGCCCCAACATAATAGTTTTTACCTCTTTTGTAGGGGAGCGGCTCAATTTCTGTTTCACAGAAATGCGACGTCCCAATGCCCTAGTTTTTTATTGACATTTATATAGTTCACAACATTATCATATCCTTCAGTTGTTCTCTTCCACGTTTGAGATGTGTTTTTATCGTGTTTTCCTTGATATTTGTCAGCTCAGCTATCTCATGCACTGACAGCTCCTCAAAGTAATAAAGATAAATACTATCCCGATATTTCGGGGGAAGTCTGAAAATAAGGTCAAGTATCTCTATGTCGCTGCCGTCCTTTGAGAAAGACGTTATGCTGTTCAGATCGACTGTGTTTTTCCTCAAACGATACCGCAAAACACTCCGGCATTCGTTGAGAGCCACTCTGATGAGCCACGCTTTCGGGTTTGGCGGCGTGCCTTTTTTCATCTGCTTGAAAAGCTTGAAGAACACGTTCTGATAGCAGTCCTCAGCGTCGGAAAAATTTCCCGTGTGCACCACGCAAAGCCTTGTTACCATATCCGAATACTCCTCTACAAGTTGGCGGTATTCGCTTTCGGTCATATTCTTCATGCTTTCACTTCCCTTCATATACTAAAACGCCGTGGCAGGCAAAAAGGTTTCATACAAAATAAAAAAAATCAGCCCGCATGAATGAACCATGCAGGCTGATATAAAAGTCATTAGAATAACGGTGTTTCTGCGGTGTTATGGTTAGCCGCACTCTCATTCTTGACCACCTGAACGTTGTTGTAAACGTCCATACCGGTGCCGGCAGGAATGAGCTTACCGATAATAACATTTTCCTTAAGACCCATGAGCTTATCGGTCTTGCCTCTGATAGCTGCGTCTGTAAGAGCCTTAGTTGTCTCCTGGAATGAAGCAGCCGACAGGAATGAATCCGAGTAGCTTGAAGCCTTTGTGATACCCTGAAGAACAGGAACAGTTGTGATAAGTCTTGCGTTCTCGTCGCCAGCGTCGATCTGAGCCTGTATCTCCTCGTTGAGTCTTGCGACCTCTCCTCTGTCGATAAGTGAACCAGGGAGCAGATAGCTTGAACCGGAGTCGTCAATCTTGACCTTTCTCATCATCTGACGAACGATAACTTCGATGTGCTTATCGTTGATATCAACACCCTGCAGACGGTAAACCTTCTGAACTTCGGTGATGATGTAGTTCTGAACAGCCTTAGGACCATTAACTGCAAGGATATCAGCAGGATTGATAGAACCCTCTGTGAGTGGCTCACCGGCTGTAACAGCCTGTCCCTCACGAACTCTTATCTTGTAGCCGTATGGGATAGCATAAGACTCCTGCTCAGGATTTTCAGTGTCCTCGCTTGTAACAGTGATCTGCTTGGTCTTCTTGACCTCCTCGATCCTAACTACGCCGTCGATCCTTGTGATGATAGCAGCACCCTTTGGACGTCTGCTCTCAAACAATTCCTCGACTCTAGGAAGACCCTGTGTGATATCTTCCGCAGATGCGATACCACCTGTGTGGAAGGTTCTCATTGTAAGCTGTGTACCAGGCTCACCGATAGACTGAGCGGAGATTACGCCGACAGCCTCACCGACCTGAACGATATTTCCGTTTGCAAGGTTAGCGCCGTAGCACTTAGCGCAAACGCCATGCTTAGCCTGACACTGAAGAACTGATCTGATAGAGATAGAATCCTTGCCCTCAGCTTCGAGTGCAGCAACTATTCTTTCAGCGTCATGAACGTTTATGAGCTTGTTTCTTGAGCATATCATCTCGCCTGTCTTAGGATCCTTGAGGTCCTCAACAAGGTATCTGCCCACAAGTCTCTCGCTGAGAGGCTCGATCATTTCGTTTCCGTTCTTTATGTCGAATATCTCGATACCAACGTGAGTACCGCAATCCTCCTGACGAATGATAACGTCCTGAGAAACGTCAACAAGACGTCTTGTAAGGTAACCTGAGTCAGCAGTACGCAGAGCTGTATCGGCAAGTCCCTTTCTCGCACCTCTGGAAGAAATGAAGTATTCCAGAATGTTAAGACCTTCACGGTAGTTAGCTCTGATAGGCATCTCGATAGTTGAACCTGATGTGTTGGCGATAAGTCCACGCATACCTGCCAGCTGTCTGATCTGGTTGATAGAACCACGGGCACCTGAGTCAGCCATCATGTTGATTGGGTTATATGGGTCAAGGTTAGCTTTCAGAGCCTCTGTAACTTCGTCTGTAGCGTTGTTCCAGATCTCGATGAACTTCTTTGACTTCTCTTCTCTTGAGATATAACCTCTCTTATACTGCTTGTCTATCTTGTCAACAAGTCCGTCAGCCTTTGCAAGGATATCCTTCTTAGCCTCAGGGATAGAAGCGTCGCATACCGCAACTGTGATAGCAGACTTTGTAGAATACTTATAACCAAGGCTCTTGATGTTGTCGAGAACTTCGGAAGTAGTAGTCGTACCATGTTTCTGTATACATTTATCAATGATATCAGAAAGCTGCTTCTTCTTTACAAGGAAGCTTATCTCAAGATCAAACTGCTTTTCTGAATTTGTTCTGTCAACAAAGCCAAGGTTCTGAGGAATGATAGAGTTGAAGATAAGTCTTCCGACTGTAGCGTCTATCACCTTTGATACCTGCTTGTCGCCTATCTGCTTGGTTATCCTTACCTTGATAGCAGCGTGAAGTGAAACGATGTGCTGATCGTAAGCCATAAGAGCCTCGTTCACATCTCTGAACACCTTGCCCTCGCCAGGCTCGCCGTCCTTCTTCAGTGTCAGGTAGTAAGAACCAAGTATCATATCCTGTGTAGGAACTGCAACAGGGCGTCCGTCTGAAGGCTTCAACAGGTTGTTGGCAGCCAGCATAAGGAATCTTGCCTCAGCCTGAGCCTCTGCTGAGATCGGCAGGTGAACAGCCATCTGGTCGCCGTCGAAGTCAGCGTTGAACGCTGTACAAACCAGTGGGTGAAGCTTGATAGCTCTGCCCTCTACAAGGATAGGCTCGAATGCCTGAATACCAAGTCTGTGAAGTGTAGGCGCACGGTTGAGCATTACAGGGTGACCCTGAATAACGTTTTCAAGTGCGTCCCAAACCTCTGGCTCAGCTCTGTCTACCTTTTTCCTTGCAGATTTGATGTTGATAGTAGGATTGGTGTCAACAAGTCTTTTCATAACGAAAGGCTTGAACAGCTCAAGAGCCATTTCCTTTGGCAGACCGCACTGATACATCTTGAGCTCAGGGCCTACGACGATAACAGAACGTCCTGAATAGTCAACACGCTTACCAAGAAGGTTCTGTCTGAAACGTCCCTGCTTACCTTTGAGCATATCTGAAAGTGACTTGTATGCTCTGTTGTTAGGACCTGTAACAGGTCTGCCGTGTCTGCCGTTGTCGATAAGTGCGTCAACAGCTTCCTGAAGCATTCTCTTTTCGTTTCTAACGATGATGTCAGGTGCTTCAAGCTCCAGCATTTTCTTAAGACGGTTATTTCTGTTGATAACACGTCTGTAAAGGTCATTAAGGTCGCTGGTTGCGTATCTTCCGCCGTCCAGCAGTACCATAGGTCTGATATCAGGTGGTATAACAGGTATAGCCTCCAGTATCATCCACTCAGGTCTGTTGCCTGATGTTCTGAAAGCCTCAACGATCTCCAGTCTTTTCAGAAGCTTGATACGCTTCTGACCCGCAGGAAGATCCTTAAGCTCAGTTTTAAGCTCTTCTGAAAGCTTCTCGAGGTCGATCTCTTCAAGAAGCTCCTTGATAGCCTCAGCGCCCATGCCGGCTCTGAACTCGTCCTCGTCATACTTTTCCTGCATTTCGCTATAATCCTTTTCAGTAAGGAGCTGACCCTTGATAAGCTCAGTGTTACCTGGATCTATAACGATGTATTTTGTGAAGTAAAGAACTTCTTCAAGTCTTTTCTGTGATATTTCAAGCATCTGTCCTATTCTTGACGGAGTTCCCTTGAAATACCAAATGTGAGAAACAGGTGCAGCAAGCTCGATGTGACCCATTCTCTCTCTACGAACCTTGGCTCTTGTTACCTCAACGCCGCAACGCTCGCAGACTTTGCCTTTAAAGCGAATTTTCTTATATTTACCGCAGTGACACTCCCAGTCCTTTGAAGGTCCGAATATCTTTTCGCAGAACAATCCGTCCTTTTCCGGCTTCTGAGTACGATAGTTTATTGTTTCAGGTCTGGTAACAACGCCGTAAGACCACTCACGGATCTTCTGAGGCGAAGCAAGACCGATCTTGATTGATGCAAACTCATTGAATTCCAACAGCAGTACCCTCTTCCTGTTTAGTTTGAAGCACGGCAACAGCCGACTTCTATATGAAACGGTCGCAAGGGCGGAGCCTTCCGCCCTTTGACCTCAGCTTATTTAGTTACTGTGCAAAATTATTCACCGTCATTAAGGAACAGATCAGACTCGTCGGAAGCTGCGCTGCCCTCCAGTTCGGAAGTGCCGTTCTCGTCTTCAGCCATGAAGCCCTCGTCGAGATCGCCCTCGTCAACGCCGAAATCGATATGATCTTCGATAGCAGGCTGTGGAACAAGCTCCTCGTCCTCGTCAAACGACTGCTTAAGATCTATTTCCTCGTTATTGATGTTGAGTACCTTGAGATCCAGACCAAGTGACTGAAGCTCCTTAACAAGTACCTTGAACGCCTCAGGAACACCAGGCTTAGGAACATTCTGTCCCTTTACGATAGCCTCGTATGTCTTGACTCTTCCCACAGTATCGTCAGACTTAACTGTAAGGATCTCCTGAAGTGTGTAAGCAGCACCGTAAGCTTCGAGCGCCCAAACTTCCATTTCTCCGAATCTCTGACCACCGAACTGAGCCTTACCGCCGAGTGGCTGCTGTGTTACCAGTGAATAAGGACCAACTGAACGTGCGTGTATCTTATCGTCTACGAGGTGGTGGAGCTTCAGGTAGTACATATAACCGACTGTAACTCTGTTATCGAACTTCTCGCCTGTTCTTCCGTCATAAACAGTGAACTTGCCGTCCTCGCTCATGCTCAGAGCGTTAGGGTTGATGACCTCGTCCATTGTGTGGAGAGTGAACTCATCGTCCTTATGCTCCAGATAATTCTGCTGAGCCATTTTGAAGCATTCTCTGATGTCTGCCTCGTGAGCACCGTCGAATACAGGGGTCATTATCTTCCAGCCAAGAGCCTTTGCTGCCATACCAAGATGAACCTCAAGCACCTGACCGATGTTCATACGAGAAGGTACGCCCAATGGGTTAAGACAGATATCAAGCGGAGTACCGTCCTCAAGGAATGGCATATCCTCCTGCGGGAGTATTCTTGAAACGACACCCTTGTTACCGTGACGACCCGCCATCTTATCGCCCACAGAGATCTTTCTCTTCTGTGCGATGTAGCATCTGACGAGCATATTTACTCCAGGAGAAAGCTCGTCGCAGTTCTCTCTTGTGAATATCTTAACATCAATGATAGTACCAGCCTCGCCGTGAGGTACCTTAAGAGAATTATCTCTAACTTCTCTAGCCTTTTCGCCGAAGATAGCTCTCAGAAGTCTTTCTTCTGCTGTCAGCTCAGTTTCACCCTTAGGTGTTACCTTACCAACAAGTATATCTCCCGAGCGAACCTCTGCGCCTATTCTGATGATACCGTTCTCGTCCAGATCCTTAAGAGCGTCCTCACCAACGTTAGGGATATCTCTTGTGATCTCCTCAGGTCCGAGCTTTGTATCTCTGGCCTCTGTCTCATACTCTTCAATATGGATAGAAGTGTACTTATCCTGCTTTACAAGGTTTTCGTTCAGAAGAACGGCGTCCTCGTAGTTGTAACCTTCCCAGGTCATGAAGCCGATAAGAGCGTTCTTACCAAGTGAAAGCTCACCGTTTGAGGTAGCAGGGCCGTCACCGATTATCTGATTAGCTTCAATTCTCTCGCCCTTATTGACGATAGGTCTCTGGTTTGTGCAAGTACCTGCGTTTGAACGCTTGAACTTAGTCAGCTCATAAGTTCTGAGCATACCGCTGTCCTCACGGATAACGATCTTGTCAGCGTCAACGCTCTCAACAACACCTGCGTTCTTAGAAACAACAGCAACGCCTGAATCAAGACAAGCCTTGTATTCCATACCAGTACCAACGATAGGAGACTCAGTCTTGAGCAGCGGCACAGCCTGTCTCTGCATGTTTGAACCCATGAGCGCACGGTTAGCGTCATCGTTCTCAAGGAACGGGATACAAGCAGTAGCCACAGAAACTACCATTTTAGGTGAAACGTCCATGAAGTCGATCTTCTCTCTCTCTATCTCGAGGATCTGATCTCTGTATCTGCCGTTTACCTTAGGTCTGGCAAATTTGTTATCCTCAGTAAGAGGCTCGTTTGCCTGAGCGACCATGTAGTTATCTTCAACGTCAGCCGTCATATAAACAACTTCGTCAGTTACAACGCCTGTTTCCTTGTTAACACGTCTGTAAGGAGCTTCGATAAAGCCGTACTCGTTTATCCTTGCGAAAGAAGCAAGGTAAGAGATAAGTCCGATGTTAGGACCTTCAGGCGTCTCGATAGGACACATTCTGCCGTAGTGAGTATAGTGAACGTCACGGACCTCAAATCCGGCACGGTCTCTTGAAAGACCGCCAGGGCCGAGGGCTGAAAGTCTTCTCTTATGAGTAAGCTCAGCCAGAGGGTTGTTCTGATCCATGAACTGTGACAGTGGAGAAGAACCGAAGAACTCTCTGATAGCCGCAGTGATAGGTCTTATATTGATAAGAGCTGTAGGAGTAACGACCTCAGTGCCCTGTGACTGAATGTTCATTCTCTCACGGATAACTCTTTCCATTCTTGTGAAACCGATCCTGAACTGGTTCTGAAGAAGCTCGCCTACTGAACGGATTCTTCTGTTGCCAAGATGGTCGATATCGTCAACAGTACCAACGCCCTCGCAAAGGTTGAGGAAGTAAGAAACCGTAGCGATAATATCATCGATAGTGATGTGCTTTGGAACGAGGTCGTCAGCCTTAAGTCTGATGTTCTCCTTAAGCTCTTCCTCATTCTCAGAATCTTCAAGAATTTCTTTGAGAGCCTTGAAAGATACCTTTTCGTTGATGCCAAGCTCAGTGCAGTCAAAATCAACATAAGCGTTGATGTCTACCATGCCGTTGCCTATGATCTTAACTTCGCACTCTTCAAGCTTTGTAACAGCCTCGCCTGTTGCGGAAGTAAGATGCTCCTTTACCTCAACGTCAACGTAAGCCTCCATAACACCTGCGGTCTCGATCTCCATAGCCTTATCAAAGCTGATAAGATCGCCAGCCTCAGCCATTACCTCGCCTGTCATAGGATTTACAACAGGTCTTGAAAGTCTGTGACCTGAAAGTCTTGAACCAACGCCAAGCTTCTTGTTGTACTTATATCTGCCAAATCTTGAAAGATCATATCTCTTAGCGTCAAAGAACAGGTTGTTCAGGTGAGTAACAGCAGAATCTACTGTAGGAGGCTCGCCCGGACGGAGCTTCTTGTAAACTTCAAGAAGAGCTTCCTCTCTGTTAGCAGTCTGATCCTTCTGCATGATAGTCTGAGTAAGTCTTTCATCAGGACCGAAAACTTCCTCGATCTCCTCGTTAGTACCAATACCGAGCGATCTCAGGAAAGTAGTAAGAGGGATCTTTCTGTTTTTATCGATTCTGACATAAACCACGTCGTTAGAATCCATTTCATATTCAAGCCAGGCGCCTCTGTTAGGGATAACAGTTGTCTTGAACAGATCCTTACCGGTCTTGTCCTTATCAAAAGCGTAATAAACACCTGGTGAACGCACCAACTGAGAAACGATAACACGCTCTGCACCGTTGATAACAAAAGTTCCGCTGTCGGTCATTTTAGGGAAGTCACCCATAAATACCTCGGACTCCTTGATCTCGCCGGTCTCGGTATTGTTAAGTCTTGCAGTAACTCTCAGTGGCACTGCATAAGTTACATCTCTCGCCTTGCACTCTGCAACAGAATACTTAGCCTCTTCGTCGAAATGGTATCCAACAAAAGTCAGCTCCAGCGTACCATTATAATCAGTAATAGCTGAAACATCTCTGAAGACCTCCTTCAGACCTTCATCGAGGAACCACTGATAAGAGTTCTTCTGCACTTCAATAAGGTTAGGCATCTCCAGAACCTCATTGATCTTGGCAAAGCTCTTTCTCGTGTTCTTACCAAGTTTTACGTCCTTGACATTCACCATAGGCTCAATCACTCCTTAATTTATTTGGAAAATACATTTATATAATACTATATAACAATCGTATTCGCCAGTGGTTTTGGCGGTGTTTTCCATGATTTTCTGCTCTCAAAAACGCATGAAATAGGTGGAAAACTCCATTATGATACAGTATACTATTATATAATATTAGCAAGCCCTTGTCAAGCATTTTAGCTTACACATCTCGCCGATTTTCCTATTTTCTCCGATTTGAACAAAAATCGCACAATTCGACGCAGAAACTTCTACTATTACCAATGTGTTATCAGACTGTAAATTTTTCGCTTTCTTACCTGCTTTTATCACCCTCCGCCTCATTACCTCCGCCCTAACCTACCCTTTATTTCATCACTATCTGCACCAACTTGTCTGCCATTACATAATAATTCCGATTTACTTGTCATATCCAACAAAAAATCACTTAACAAATTGTGCAAACAAATGATTTATATTTTAATTTGGCAACATTTTTGCAATTGTTGCATTTTTTATGCAACAAAAAGGGTACTTTTCGTGTATAAGTAGAAAGCGTTTTGATACTTGCGGGCACGTACAAGCCCTGCGACTTAGTGAAACCGAGGTGCGTTTCTGGAACAGGCTGTAGAGTACTTGTGTCAAAGCGTGGGTGTGCATTGCGGTATTTTGTGTATACGCAACCAAGGGCATAATACCCAATGTCGCACCCCGAACGCAACTTGAAAATTGAATATATATCGGACAAAATTACGGCAACAAATCTGTATGGGCGAACAGCGTTCGCCCGTCGAAGAAACAAGTCCACGATTACAACCATTGTAGGACAGAACAAAAAACTATCCTATCACGCTTGTAGGGGCTTGGCGAAATTTCTGTTCGCAAGCTCACAGAAATGCGACAGCCCGCTCGAAGTGACGAGGTTTGAATTTACCATAAAGTCATGCAGATGTACAAAGACGTGCAAGGGGGTCGGGACGTCGGATTTCTGCAAAGCAGAAATTGTGCCGTTCCCCTACAATTCTGAAATTATAACAAATTCTGAACACGGGCGAACGCTGTTCGCCCCTACAGTTATTTGGGCAAGTCCTACCTCCGCAAAATCGCTCCGCTCTTTGCGTATCTACATTGCGCTTAGGGCTAGAAAGGCGGTGCAGATTTTATACTCCGATATCACTTTTATCTGATATCCTATTTCTATCTGCTTTTGATACTACAATCTGCACCTTGTCGGCT
>ENA-OROL01001929-OROL01001929.1-human-gut-metagenome-genome-assembly--contig:-NODE-1929-length-15622-cov-4.458727_pt1 | contig 15622 bp, 8 predicted proteins | sample MGYA00242128_ERZ509048 | MGnify/ENA primary metagenome ERZ509048 (study PRJEB26280, sample SAMEA2338750) | human gut metagenome | biome: human gut; feature: human-associated habitat; material: faeces...
GAGCTGCTGTCCGGCGCGGGCGGCAACAACGCCACCAAAACCGAACAGGCTGAAAGGCTGATACTTGACCTGCTTGCAGACGGGAAAGAGCTTGCCAGCGAGGACATTGTAAAAGCCGCAGCCGAAGCCGGAATATCCGAAAGGACGGTACAGAACGCCAAGCGCAACATGGGCGGCATTTTAGGCGCAAGGCGTGTCGGCGGTCAATGGTACAACTTCATCAAGAAGAAGCAGCCACCCGAACCCGCAAGCTGAAAGTGCAAAACGCAGACCCTTTGCACTTTGCACTTTCGCACTTTCACGATAATTTGCGTCAATAACTCAAAAAAGCACTTGACAAAACGCTTCATGGGGAACTGCCAAAGACATAGAGCCTTATGTCGATCCGGTATTTGAAAACAACGTGCTTTTAACGGCAACGGAGCGTCTTATGATGTCCGGCAGACCGAAAGAGCCGAAGTATGCAAGAAATAAAAATATTCTTGTTATTGGTGGCTCCGGTTCCGGCAAGACTCGCTTTTTTGTGAAGCCAAATCTGATGCAGATGCACTCGTCTTATGTTGTCACTGATCCGAAGGGTTAGATTTTAAGAATACAGAGAAAACAAGTCATTAAAAAATGAAGTGTTTTCTGTGTGTTCTTATTTTTTAGCATAACGAAAGGAGCTGAGAAAATGGCTAAAGATAACAGAATAACAGCACTTTATGAGCGTCTGTCTCGTGATGATGAGATGCAGGGTGAATCCAACTCCATAACAAACCAGAAGAAGTATCTGGAAGATTATGCAGTGCAACATGGCTTTGGTAATATTCAGCATTTCAGTGATGATGGATATTCAGGAACGAATTTTAACAGACCGGCATTCAATTCTTTGTTGGCAGAGATTGAAGCCGGCAGAGTTGGAACAGTGATCGTCAAAGATATGTCCCGATTTGGCAGAAACTATCTGCAAGTAGGTTTCTATACGGAAATGATGTTCCCTAAGAAAAATGTCCGTTTTATTGCAGTAAATAACGGAGTTGACAGTGCCAATCCGGCAGATAATGATTTTACACCATTTCTGAATATCATGAATGAGTGGTATGCAAAAGATACCAGTAAGAAAATCAAGGCAGTGTTCAAGGCAAAAATGCGAGACGGAAAACGTGTCAGCGGTGCAGCGCCTTATGGATATTACAGAAAGCCTGAGGATAAGCAGACATTGTATGTTGATGAAGCTTCTGCTTCGGTTGTCAGACGCATTTTTCAGCTTGCTTGTGATGGAATGGGTGCAACCGCAATAGCAGATACCTTGTCAGAGGATAAAATCCTTATTCCTTCGGCTGATAGCTGACGAGTTTGGGATTATCTATGACAGTTCGGTGCGATCACCGCCCAAGCCGGTAAGAAGAGAGAAATCTCCAATGCAGATTCTTGAAGAAACGAAAACAAAGACATATCGGGTGCTGTCCGACTATCTTCATCTGCTGAAAGAATGGGAACGGAATTTCAGACCGGAAAGCATGGAAAAGATTGATGAAAGATATGTTTTGTTACATCGTCCAAAACAGTTTGTTGGCAATGAATATGGTGTAAATTATCCTTCTATATGGATTAAATTCTCAGATGATATTTTAAATTGGGAAGATAAAGAAAGCATATTACTTCTAACAGGTAGACAAGATTCCTGGGAAGAGAAGATTGGAGGCAGTACTCCTCCTCTGAAAACTGATAAGGGATGGTTAATGCTTTATCATGGTGTTGAAAGCGGAGGACTTGGATATTATAGAGTTGGGGCAGTTTTGTTGGATAGTAATAATCCTACAAAAGTTATTGGAAGAACACGCACACCTATATTAGAGCCTGAATTTGACCATGAGATAAATGGTTATTATCATGGATGTGTTTTCCCTACAGGAAATGTCATTGTAGATGAAAAGTTGTATGTGTATTATGGTAGTGCAGATAAATATGTTTGTGTTGCTACTTGTAATGTTAATGAGCTCGTTGATTATCTTTTATCGGACGAGTGCAGTGTAGATAAAATATGACAATAGATATGAAACTTATTTTTGTACAACTGGTTATCGTCTGTTTTCTGTTTGCTTGTAAATCAGAAAATACAGTTGAAATAACAGTACTTAAAGATACAGTATCACATAATTATTTAGGTAATGGTGTAGAATGGGATCCTTATGATGAAGCAGAGTCATGGGGTCATTCTGTATCTGAAGATGATTGGAACAAGCTGTTTAAACGTTTAGACTTTATGAAACCGCAATATGTAAGGTGCATGATTAACAGTCCATATCGTTATTTTATTTCAAAAGATGGTAGTTTTGATAAAACTCGTAATATAAATTCTATATCTCGTTTATTAAGATATTGTACAGATCGGAATATAACAGTTATATTCGGAGAATATAATCCACCTACTTTTGATATGAAAGATAGTGAAAAGTGGGTTGATATGTCTGTGGCTTACTTAAAGTATCTAGTTTGTGATTTAGGGTTTACATGTATCAAATATTTTAATATTTTTAATGAGCCAGATGGTGATTGGGCTTCAACCAACGGAGATTATTTATTATGGAAAAAGATGCTCTTCTTATTTCATAAAAAAATAAGTGAATATCCAATGCTTGCCAAACAAGTTAAACTAGCAGCACCAGATGTAGTTATGGATTATCATAATTCCAATTCAGAATATGATGCTGAAGGTTGGTTGATGCAAACTATTGCAGATGCAGATGATATCATAGGAGTCTATGATTTACATGCTTACCCTGGTCAGGCAGAAGTTAGAAGTGGAAGTTATTCTAAATTATTGGCTTCATACAAGAATCATATCCCTAGTGATAAACAGATTATTTTGGGGGAGGCTGGATATAAATATTGGCGTACTGCTGATTCTTTGCTGATGGCTGAATATAATAGGCGTTTAGTGAATCACCCGTACACAAAAGGTACAGATTGTAACATGCTGTGTTATGACTACTTTTATGGCTTAGATATGCCTTTATTGGCTATGGAAGTTATGAATGCAGGTTATTCAGGCTTAGCAATGTGGATGCTTGATGATGCTATGCATAGTAATGGTGATTCGGGAAAACCTGAAGATATTAAAATTTGGGGTATGTGGAATATACTTGGTGAAGAGGTTTTTAATAGCCCGAAAGAAGAAGAACTAAGGCCTTCTTTTTATACTTGGTCTTTGATGTGTCGTTATTTTCCATCAGGTGCAGATATTCTTAAAACTGAAGTTCTGGATGGAAATAATGAAATATATGCGGTAGCTGGGATGTATAAGGGAAAGCTAACTGTTGCAATTGTCAATATTGGAAAAGAGGATAAAAAAATTAATCTCTCCCTGCCTAAGGAAATGACTTCTGCTTTGCTATATGTGTATGAAGAAGAGCATTTAAATAAAGACGAGAATGGATTCCCACTTCCCGTTCAGACAGGCATGAAGTTAAACAGTTATAGTAACACTATAAAATCCAATAGTTTTATTATATTAACCGACTTAAGTGATGAATAAATTACTAACAGCTTTTGGCTTGGCCGTACTGTTCACTATGAACAGTGCGGCTAAAGTCGTTTTACCTGATATAATTAGTGATAACATGGTTATCCAACAAAACACAAAAGTCAGGTTATGGGGTAGGGGAAATGTTAATACAACAATTAGTGTTGTAGCTTCATGGAATAAGAAGACTTTTACAACAGTTAGTAATGATAAAGGAGATTGGGAACTATGGATAGAAACCCCATGCGCAGATTATACACTAAGACAAATAGAAATTTCTGATGGTGAAAAGCTTGTCATTGATAATGTCTTAGTAGGAGAAGTCTGGTTATGTTCAGGACAGTCTAATATGGAAATGCCTTTGAAGGGGTTTCAAAATTGTCCAGTAGAAGGAGGTAATGAGTCAATCGCAACAAGTGGAGCTTGGAAAAATAAAATCAGATTTGTTACTGTTCCATGGACCGAAAAACTTATTCCACAAGAAAGCTGTTCTGGTCAGTGGAAATGCTCTTTACCTGAAAATGCACAGTGGTTTAGTGCTGTGGGATACTACTATGCACAAATGATGAATAAAGTTCTTGATGTCCCTATTGGTATTATTAGTTGTAGTTGGGGAGGCTCAACAATTGAGGGTTGGTTACCAGAAAGAATTCTTACTAAATATCCAGATATTGATTTATCTTTAGCAAAAGAAAAGAAGGGGATGCAGTGTTTACGTCCTATGATAATGTATAATGGAATGTTACATCCATTACATAGATTTACAATCAAAGGTTTTTTATGGTATCAAGGTGAATCGAATGTAGATAAATATAATGTGTATGGAGAACGACTGCAGACTATGGTTAGGTTGTGGAGAGAAGAGTGGAATTTAGGAGACTTACCTTTTTACTATGTTGAAATTGCTCCATATCAATATGCTTCTCATTTAAAAGCTCAACGCTTTAGAGAAGAACAATTTAAAGCGCAATTTTTAATTCCAAATTCAGGTTTAATATCTACTAATGATTTAGTTGAACCATACGAACAGACAAATATACATCCAAAAAATAAGTCGGAAGTCGGTAAACGATTAGCATATATGGCATTAAGTCAAACTTATGCTATAAAAGGAATTTATAGCAGAGGGCCAGAATATAAATCTCATCAAGTAAAAAATAATAAAATTATCCTTTCATTTAATCATGCAGATGATGGCTTTAGTAGACTAGAAGGAATTGACGGATTTGAAGTAGCTGGGAGTGACCGTAAATTTTTTAGAGCTAGTGTAAAGGTGCTGTATGATGAAAGAAAACTTGAAGTTTTTTCTGAAAATGTTAAAGAACCTGTTGCGGTTAGATATTGTTTTCATAACTTTATGCCTGGTAACACAGCCAATCAAATGGAACTGCCAATTGTTCCTTTTAGGACCGATAGTTGGGAATGACAAATTGAGTGAGTGGGATGTTCTGATTTTAATTTATATTAGCTTATTTACGAAGACATGAAAGATATACATAAGGAAATAATACCAATAGCTCCTGATGATTTATTTATAGTTTTGAATCATCCTAACGCAGCTTTTGATTATCCAATACATTATCATTCGGATTATGAAATCAATCTCGTGATGAATGCTCCAGGTACTCGTATTGTTGGCGATTCTGTTGGAGAGTTTGATACATTGGATTTAGTAATGATTGGACCTAATTTATCTCATGCATGGAGAAGTGATGTGATTAATGATAACCATGTGATTACGATTCAGTTTTCAGAAAATCTAATTAATTTTCCGATTTTAGAAAAACGTCTTTTTAGTCCAATCAAACAATTGCTGTTTGATTCACAAAGAGGAATTGTAATAACTGGTCAGTCACAATTACTTATAAAAGATAAAATTATTCGTTTGACACATATGCAGGGATTTCAGACAGTACTTGAGTTTTTTTCTATTCTATATGAACTTTCTATATCTAGTAGATATACTCTAATAAGCAATCAGTATAGTACAGAAGATACTATAAGAACCTCAAAAAGTCGGAGAATTGCCAAAGTATGTGATTATCTTGAGAAGAATTTTGATGAATCGATAAAGCTCTGTGATGCAGCTAAGCTTGTTAATATGTCAGAATCTGCATTTAGTCATTTTTTTAGAAAAAAAACCAATTATACATTTATAGATTATATAACCAATTTACGTATTACTAAAGCCTGTCAATTACTGTCAGACACTACATATACAGTTGCCGAGATTTGTTATACATGTGGATTTAACAATTTGTCAAATTTCATAAGGACGTTCAAAAAGAAGAAAGCGATGACTCCTAATGAATATCGCGTTTATTTGCAAAAAATGCTCATCAAGTATTAGCTTTTATTAGAAAAAATAATTCATTCATTCAATATTTACATGTATGCAGAAAAAAAGTTTTTTGTTTTGCTTATTATTAATTTTTTCATTTTTAGTATCTTATGCGTCTGTAGTTCGTATGGAAATTAGTAATGGGTGGAATTTTTGTCAAGCTAGACTGAATTTGTGGCATCCAGCTGTTGTACCTGGAGTAGTTCATTTGGATTTGATGAGAAATAAAATTATAGATGATCCTTATCTTGGTTTAAATGAACGTGGAGTCCAGTGGGTGGATAAAGAAGATTGGATTTATGAAACATCTTTTGACTTGTCTGATAGCATTCTTCATAAAGAAAATATTTATATGGTCTTCGAAGGATTAGATACGTATGCAGACATATATCTTAATGATTCGAAAATCTTAGTTGCAGATAATATGTTTCGTGAATGGAATATAGATGTAAAGACTATATTGAAACAACACAATAGATTAAAGGTTTATTTTCACTCACCATTGAAGATAGATATTCCCAAATGGGATGTACTCCCTTTTAAGTATGAAGCGGTCAATGACCAATCAGAAAATGGAGGTATCTTTAATAAAAAGGTAAGTGTTTTTGCTCGTAAAGCTGGTTATCATTATGGTTGGGATTGGGGCCCAAGATTAGTAACCTCTGGGATTTGGAAGCCTGTGTATATTGAAGCGTGGGATGGAATGAAAATTACAGATGTCTTTTTTAAACAACAAGAAGTAACCACAAAACGTGCAGATTTAGTAGGTGAGATAGATTTATTTTCTTCTTCTGATATTGAAAATGCTACATTAATCATTCAAGATAAGAACTCATTGATTCAATATGGGAAAATAAGCTCAAGATTGAGTAAGGGTACCAATAAAATTAAAGTTCCTTTTACAATTGATAACCCAGAGTTATGGTGGTGTAATGGACTTGGAAAGCCATTTTTATATGATTTTGAAATAATAATTAGTAATAATAATAGGATTCATGATAGTGTATGTAAAAGAATTGGATTACGATCTTTGCGCGTTATAAATAAACCTGATAAGTATGGAGAATCGTTTTATATAGAATTGAATGGTATTCCTGTATTTATGAAGGGAGCTAATTATATTCCTCAAGATAATTTTTTACCACGTGTTACAATTGAACAATATAGAAGGACTATATTAGACGCAGTAAATGCTAATATGAATATGCTCCGTGTGTGGGGTGGAGGAATTTATGAAAAGGATGTTTTTTATCAAATGTGCGATGAATATGGGATTTTAGTCTGGCAAGATTTTATGTTTGCTTGTAGTCTATATCCTGTAGATGATATGATGGCTGAAAATATTCGACAGGAAGCCATAGATAATCTTCGAAGATTGCGGAATCATTCATGCATTGCGTTATGGTGTGGTAATAATGAGTGTAATGAAGCATGGTATACTTGGGGGTGGAGAGATCGCTATTTTAAAAAAACAGAAGTTGGTGGAAAAGTTTGGGAACAATACACTCGCTTATATAATAAAATTTTACCGGAAGTAGTTTCCAAATTCTCTCCAGGAACTTTTTATTGGCCTTCTTCGCCTTTCTCTCGTCATGGAGCTCCTAGTAAAGAGAATATTGGAGATCGGCATTTTTGGGATGTTTGGGGAGGTGAAAAAAGTATCGATACTTATTTAACTGCTAGGAGTCGTTTTTTCAGTGAATACGGATTTCAGTCTTTTCCTGATATTGAAACTATAAAGCGATACGCTCCTAACAAATCAGATTGGAATATTTATTCCGAAGTTATGATGTCTCACCAGCGTGCTGGAATTAATGCCAATAAAAAAATTGAAACATATCTTATAGATGAGTTTGGTAAGCCACATGATTTTCAATCCTTTCTGTATATGAATCAGCTTTTGCAGGGGGATGCAATTAAAATGGCAATTGAAGCACATAGGCGCGATATGCCGTTTTGTATGGGTACATTATTTTGGCAGCATAACGACTGTTGGCCTGTTGCTTCGTGGTCAAGCCGAGACTATTATGGACGTTGGAAAGCGCAACATTATTTTGTGCGAGATGCTTTTAGAGATATTTTAGTATCCCCATGTTTAAAAGCTGGAAACCTTGATATATATGTTGTCTCTGATAGGTTAAATAAAGCTCATTCACAACTAAAGATTAGTTTTATGAAATTTTCAGGAGAAGTAGTTGCTTCGTTTGAAAAAGATGTTGTGATTGAATCTAATTCTAGTAAAAAGTATTTTTCTGTAGATTTGGAAGAACTTTTAAAAGATTTGGATACAAGAAATATATTTGTATTTTTGGAGTTAATTACTGATGAAGGAGATACTTATAGTAATGTACATTTCTTTAACAGACAGAAGGATCTTGATTATCCGACTGTAACTATACATAAGGAGATAAAAATCATAGAAGGAGGATATGAACTAAGTTTGATTTCAGAAAAATTTGCTCGTGGCGTTTATGTTTCTCTTCCTGGTAATAACTGTGTTTTAAGCAATAATTTTATGGATTTATTGCCGAAAAAACTAGTTAGGTTAAATGTCTATACAGATTTACCAATAGAAGATTTTGAAAAAACTATACGAATTGTAACTTTAAATAATTTGTAGTGTTATTTGTTATATAAATGGCTGGTTAACTGTGTATTGCATATAACAATAAGAAGGTGTGCATTCTATGTTTCTACGCAAGAAAAACTTGAAGTTTTTTGCTGTTTTTTGAATAAGAATGTTATTCTTTTAATAATATGCCTCTTCCTCCTCGCCACTTTTCGGCACTTCTTCATCGGTTGCAGTATTTCACTGGTCAACCGAAATGACATCAGCCTTTACTAAGTCACTGCTGTCGGCACTAAACACGAGGGTGTCAACCTGCTTGTAGTCCGGGTTCCTGCAGGTACTGATGGGGATATATAGGTTGGTATAGTAGCCCTTTACATTTGTATTGGTCATGTTCCCGTCACCCACGATCACGGCAACATACCTTCCGTGCTCTTGTAATTGACACGGCAGCTCACTTGAAGATGGGCACCGACAGTATTCTCTTTCCCGAGTGTTGTAAACTGGTTTTCATTGCTAGAGTTGACGCCGGGCGTGCTGAGGTCAAGCGGCTTGAGCTGCTACGGGGTGAGAAGCAGGGCGGCTTCCGTGTCTTCCACGCGTGCTTGTCGGTCCCCTTGCTTCAATCCTGTTGATGTCGGTCGCGTTTGTCATGTCAATGCCTTCGATAGTGTACCAGGCAGTTTGCTCGCTGGAAACACTTTTGCAGCTTTTGTCATATTCTTCCCAAAGTATGATAAAACCTTGGAGCTGTGAAGTGTATTCGTGTATGGGTATCATTTCACGGAAAAGTCCCTGCAAACTTTCGATGGTTTGCTGCAGGGGCTTTATGCATTAGGACAGGGAATCATCGCTTGTCAGCAATTCCATATTCCGGCCAATGGCTGGAATCTACACGGGGCTTGATCAAACCCTTCAAGTATACAGTCAAATTGCGAATCTCTGCCAGTTTGCGGTTGGTGTTAGGGATGATTTCATTCAATTCAGCGCGCCGGCGGTCCACTTCCGCGTTCAGTTTCTCACCTTCGAGGATAGCAGCTTCCAGTTTTGACAAGTCACTCGCGCTTACTCCGTAGTTTTTCACCGTTACCAAATGTTTTCTCAATCCTTTGGTCAAGGACCGTGCCTTGTCCAAATACATTTCGTTTGTTTTTGACATATTCTTTTGTTAATTAATTAGCAAGGTAATGAATCCGTCCCTTGCATGACTGGAGCTTTTGCCGTTTCAAAGATACGAAAAAAATAGCAAAACAGGTACTGCTATTTTATAGTGTATATACGTGTAAATAGCTGAAAATCTGTAGATAATGAAGTGTTAATTATTCAAAAACATTCTATTCCTTCTTCGCCTTGTCGCCCATGTCTTCACTATCGGCTTCCACTTATCGATCATCTCGTTCATACAATAGTAAAGTCTTCATGATTCGCTTCGCCGTTGAGAATAGCTAATGTGTTTACGGCATCCACCGGTGGGCGATAAGCGGCTTTGAAGACGTTACGACTTCCCCTCTTACAGGACCCTCCTGACAGGCCGCATCCGCCTTTTATATCATTCCTTTGCATTTATAGCAGCTCTGTACCTCCTTTTCAATTTTAATTAAAAACTATAGAGCACGTTTGTTCTTTCCATTTTGGACTGGAATAATAGTTAAAGTATTTAGTTCATTTTTATTCAAATCACCATTTTTCAACGCCATGAAAACAGTTTGAGAATACAGTAAAATGACCATTCAAAAGCAATATTATCGTAGCTTCATTTTGGTATATTTTTATAACTTCAATACATAAACATGCTGAATATTGGTATCGTAGTATCAGTGCTTAACTATTCCGAGGAGATGTTTATAATTTTTTATGGAAAAGATGGAAAATTTGAACTTTTGTCAAAAAAGACAAAGAAAAATCTTTAGAATAAAACTTCTTCCTTTATGTATAGGAAAAAGGAAGATTTACTTAATATCACTAAGATATTATGTGCTAGTGCTATTCGTTGTTATCTGTTATGGGATTAATATGTTTTTTCGGCATCAATCTTTGTATTCTATTTGGGCGAAAGTTTGTTGATAACTTCTTAATGTAATGTTACATCCATAGTTTGTGCTACTTTCCATTATCATGTGGGGACTTGATTTTTTCGAATAGGGCCATCCTTCGCATTTAATGATATTAGATGAATAATAGAGAAGGGTATTAAAGTCTTTTAAACCTTCTCTATTATTCATTTTTACTAAAACTATTCAAATCCGGGATTATTCTGTCCGTTCAGGGCTGCATTAGATTGCATTTCAGCCAATGGGATTGGGTATAGTTCGTGTTTGCCATCCACAAAATTATGTCCTGCTACATAATTACTTGATGCCCATGTCTTTGGATTCCATTTAGCCATGTTGATATTGTCATCTTCATTAGGTTGCCACGATTCCAAATATTCTTGTGCAGTTCTTAAAGCGTCTCCTAAGATACCCCAACGAAGAAGGTCATATTTGCGTTGTCCTTCATAGCAAAGCTCAAAAGCGCGTTCCCAATAAAGAGCGGTACGGAATTTTCCGGTATCATCTGCATCGGAAATAAAAGCTAAATTGTAAACTTTCGGAGCCTTCAATAAGCTGTTATAATTAGCATTTGTTATAGGAGTAGCACCAGCGCGTTCGCGTACGTTGTTCAGTAATTTCCACGCTTCTGGTGTATTCCCTGTTTCATTGTAAGCTTCAGCTGCCATCAAAACAACATCTGCATATCTTAATGGACAATAATTAACTCCAGTATTATTAGGATCTACAAATCCCAAAGCCATCCATTCTCTACGCCATTTTCCTGGATATCTATATGCATTATTTCTGATAGCACTGTTTGTGTATGTTTTATTTTGTGTTTCAGTGCTTGCATTCCAAACGTAAGCATAGTCTACAAAATTCACATCTCTTCGTTGGTCTTTTGGGGTACCGTCATCGTTTGTTTCATAGAATGTTTTCCAATAAGGTAGTACCAGGAAGAAAGCATTAGCTCGTCCCATATAGTTACTTGTTCCCGGATACTCCCCTGGAGCAGCTACTATTGGACCATTATAAGTTGCCCATGTTCCAGCATTGTCTGTTTCTCCTTGGTTTGGTTCAAATGCTATTTCCCATAAACTTTCCTGATTGTTTAATATCAATTGTGAGTAATTTTTAAAAAGCTGTTCGTACCCCTCATTATAGAATCCATGATAGTTTTCTGATTGAAAGGCCTCCCACTCATCAATAACAGCATTGAAGTAAACGCTTCTTGTATTATCATCTGGTCGTGTAAGTTTGACTGTTTCACGATTCAGACTATAGCCTGCCCGTTGTAAGTAAACTCGCATTAACAAGGCACGTGCAGCACCGCTAGATGGAACCTCTGAAGAAGATGTGGTACTTCCTTTAGGTAAGTGCTCCTTTGCAAAATTTAAATCTTTGATAATCTGTTCATAAATAAGTTCACGGTTCATTCGCGGTTTTGAGGTCTCTTCATAACCGCTTGTATATTGTGTGCTAAAAGGTACATCTCCCCAAAATCTTACTAAATCAAAGGCAAGGAAGGCACGGAGGAAGCAGGCTTGCGCTACCAATTTCTGTAAAGTAACATTGTCTGTATATCCTTGCATTTTCTCAATGTTGCTGATTGCCAAATTCGCACGGTCGATGCCTAAATAAGCGTATTTCCAAACGGAGGCTATCCATGTATTGGATGAAGTGTACATATAATGGGAGATATCACGTCGAGTACCATCCGAGCCGGTACCTCTTACCATAAACATATCGTCTGCTCCAAAGAAGGGCATTATATACTGTCCATAATAGTTGATTGTTTCTATACAGTCATAAATTCCTACTACAGCCATTTTAGCTTTATCTTCTGTTACAAAATAGCTGTCCATTTCATAATACGAGGTTGGCTGTTCGGTTAGCTCACAAGAAGCTAATATGAGTGCAAAGAGTGTATATATTATTTTGTTTTTCATTGTATATTTTTTTAAAATGACACATTTATACCAAACACGAAGGAACGGCTTCTCGGATAGGCTCCGAAATCAACTCCCGGTGTTAAAGGACTACTCATGGTAGAAACTTCAGGGTCAAAACCTGTATAGGGTGACCATGTGAACAAATTATTACCAGTAGCATATACACGTAATTTACTTAGACCGATTTTATTGATGATCCGTTTAGGGAATGTATACCCTAAGGTAACATTACTTAATTTTAGGAAAGAAGCATCTTCTATAGCCCATGAATGAATGTAAGTATTATTTGAGCCATTATCGTCAAAGCAGGCTACAGTTTTTCCTGCATTCACAGTTGCTAATTCTTCTGGATCAGTTATAATATTACCGTCATTGTTTATCGTAACCCAGCGATTTGTTTCACTGGCTATTGCCAAAACATTTTTATTTGTCAATGCGGTTTTTGTGTTAGTTAGTTTGGTCGCATTCAAAACCTCACCACCGTAGCTGTATGTTAGAAAGATACTTAAATCAAAATTTTTATATGCAAAGGTATTGTTAATACCGCCATAGAAATTGGGAGAGGCATTACCGATGACAGTTTTGTCATTTTCAGTAATTAGGTTGTCCTCACTGCCATCTACATTCTTAAACTTCCAGTAACCAGGTTGAATGCTTGCTTTGTCCCCATGATAAGGTATACCTTCCTTCAAGGTATACTTTTGAGTGGTAGGATCGTAATCGAAATCACTGACCTGATATAATCCTTCTGTCACATAACCGTAAAATTGTCCTAAAGGTTGTCCTACCCCAATCTGGTGTGAAGCACCTGCACCTGAATATCCGAAGTTAGCTAAATACAACTGTATGCTTTCTCCTGTTAGTCTATTGACTTTATTTTTATTATGAGAAAAAGTTATCGATGTATTCCATGTAAAATTCTTGTTGGAAATATTCACCGTATTTAGAGTCAAGTCAATACCTATATTTTGGGTTTCACCGGCGTTGATAATCATACTTTGATATCCTGATGAATATGGTAATTTAGCATCTAGTAATAAATTGCTACTACGGTTAATATAGAATTCGGGTGAAAATGTTATACGCTGATTGATAAATCCAAAATCCATTCCTAAATTGAATGTTTTGTTTGCCTCCCACTTTAAATCAGGATTAGGAACTTGATTAGAAGCATATCCTGCCTGTGCTCCGTTGCCACTAGCTGCCGTAACAGAACTCATTATTGCCAAGCTTTGGTAGTTGTTGATACGATTGTTTCCTGCCAAACCATAACCAATACGAAGTTTTAAATCGGAAAAGATTCCTATGTTTTTGATGAATGTTTCTTCACTCAAACGCCATGCAGCAGAAACAGCAGGGAAGTATCCCCACTTATTGTTTTTTCCAAACTTGGATGAGCCGTCTGCGCGTATAGAGGCTGTAAATAGATAACGATTCATATGGGCATAGTTCACGCGGGTAAAGAAAGAAAGTAGTTTGTCGTCATAATTTTCGTTGGAAGTAGGGGTGCTTGGTGTTCCTAATGAAAGGTCTGCCAGGCCAATTTCATCGTTTGGGAACTGTGTGGCACCGGCTGAAAACTGTCTTGTCCATTTCGTTACAAATTCATGTCCCACCATTATGGCGACGTCGTGAGAGCTGTTTTTCCAACTATAACTCAGAACATTGGAGTTCTGTAAACTGCTACTTTCAATGTTTGTTATACTTCCGTATATACTTGAACGTTTGGCTGTCTGCGAATCAGCTCCATAGAAAATATCATTACGACGGGTTTGATAGCGCATGCCTACTGTACTGCGAAATGAAAATCCTTTCCATAGTTTGATTGTAGCGCCACCATTGGCTTGGAAAGTACGCCATTCTCTATTATTTATTTCTTCGGCCGCAGAAATCAAAGGATTTTGCATTACATTGCCGCTGTCATCAGCAAGTATAGGATCTTCCCCAAATAGCAGATCGGCATCTGCTCCTTGAATGCCTATTGTTGGACGATATTGTATGATATGTTGCATTTTGTTAAAACGGTCGGTATTCTCCGAAGTGCCCATTCCTTCTATACGCATTTGGTCGTAACTGATACGAGAGTTTATTGTTAACCAGTTGCTTACCGCATGATTTATGTTAAAGGAGATGTTGTGTTTTTTATTACTACTATATACCATAGCTCCTTCTTCATCGTAATAGGAATAAGCTAAACTGTAGTTCATTTTATCGGTCTTTCCAGAAACAGATATACGATAGTTCTGTGTCAAGGTACGCCCCAATGTTTCTTCTTGCCAATCAATTCCTTTGCGACTGATATAATTGGATTCAAGATCACTATATTCGCCATATCTTTTCTTCCATGCTTCCATACCATCAGAGCTTGTATCCCCATTACCTATGCGCCATAATGTCCGTTCGTAATCTAATTTGATAAATTCATAAGGAGAAAGAACATCTAACTTTTTTGCTAATGTTTTAGCTCCCCAATATGCATCGAAATTAACTGTTGCCTTTCCACTGGATTTACTACCATTTTTAGTTGTGATTACAACAACTCCATTTGCTCCACGTGCACCGTAAATGGCAGTGGCAGAAGCATCTTTTAATACATCAATTGTTTCTATCTCAGCAGGATCAATGGTTGACATCCCATCTTCGCTAGGAAATCCATCAATAATATACAAAGGGTCGTTACTTTGAGTAATAGAAATTCCACCACGTACACGAATAGAAACAGATGACCCTGGGGCCCCTTCACTTTGCTGTACTAGCACACCGGCCATACGTCCAGATAGGGCTTGAGTTACATCACTAACCGGTATTTTAATTAACTCTTGACTGCTTATTGACGCTACCGACCCTGTTAGATCTTTACGCTTTACTGTGGCGTAACCAATAGCAACAACTTCATCTAACATCACAGTGTTAGCCTGTAGTGTCACATTAATAACTCTCTGTTTATTTACTTTTACTTCTTGTGTGATCATTCCTACATACGAAAAGACAAGTATGTCTTTAGATGCATCATTGATTTTTAAAGTAAAATTGCCATTAATGTCAGTAACAGTCCCAGTACCAGTAAGACCTTTTACTGTAACGCTACTGCCGATCACTTCATATCCTTCACTGTCAACCACCTTTCCTGTAACTATCAGGCTCTGTGCATATGCAGACACACATGTAAAGGTTGTAAGGAATAGTAATAATTTCTTAAAATTGTACATAAATAAATCT
>ENA-OROL01001939-OROL01001939.1-human-gut-metagenome-genome-assembly--contig:-NODE-1939-length-15575-cov-2.377320_pt1 | contig 15575 bp, 13 predicted proteins | sample MGYA00242128_ERZ509048 | MGnify/ENA primary metagenome ERZ509048 (study PRJEB26280, sample SAMEA2338750) | human gut metagenome | biome: human gut; feature: human-associated habitat; material: faeces...
AATACACTATTTTGTCGAATTATTCAATATCTTTTTATATATTATTTATCATTTTTTTGAAAATATATAAAAAAGAAACAGATTTGACATTTTTGTCAGACTTTAAAGGAATAGTTGATATTTTATTATTGCTGCTATAAACCTCTACCTCCCCTAAGGTATCCCCTGCCTTTATCGGCGCTTGCACTTCATTTTTAAATTTGTATTTATATGTGATTTTATTTGAATTCTTAGGTAATAACACCTTTTGGTTTGATGAATATTTTGGTTTGATTTTTTTAATTTCACCTTTTTTTACTCTAACAGATTTAATCTTTGAGTTATCTATTTTCATTTCTTCAATTTTATAATTTGCAAAGCCGTAATCGAGAAGCTGACGTGTTAAATCAAATCTGTCATCACTTGTTTTTGCACCCAAAACTACAGATACAAAGCTGATATTATCCCTTGTAGCCGTTGCACATAGGCAAAAACCTGCATTTGACGTTGTTCCTGTTTTAAGACCGGTCATACCATTATACTTATTTATTAATTTATTTGTGTTGTTAAGCTCTGTTTTGCCGTTTCTGAGACTGTCAAGCCAAACGGTTGAGTATTTTAAAATAAGTTTATGCTTCATAATTTCCTTGGCAATAACGGCTAAATCATAAGCGCAGGAATAATGATTTGTAATTTCATCGTCAAGACCGGTGCAATTTTCAAAATGCGAGTTTTTTAAACCTAAGGTTTTAACTCTTTGATTCATCATATCCACAAAAGCACTGTCGCTTCCTGCAATGTATTCACCCAAAAGCGTGCAAGCGTCGTTTGCCGAAGCTATAACAACGGCCTTGAATAAATCGTTTACACTCATTTTTTCCCCGATTTCAAGCCATATTTGAGAACCACCCTTTGACACAGCCGTTTCTGTTGCCGCAACTTCGTCGCTAAGTTTTATTTTACCGCTGTCTATTGCTTCTAAAATTAATAAAATCGACATAAGTTTAGTTACTGATGCAGGCGACAAATGTTCATATGCATTGTGTTCCTTTATTACCTCACCTGTGTCAAGATTCATTAAAATGTTTGATTTTGCATCAATGGTTTTCTTTTCCTCGGCTTTAGCACTTAAAGGAAACGCAAATAGCATTAATATTGCTAAAATAAAACTGATTTCTCTTTTCATATAATCACCCAATAATATTTATTAACTGCATCTTGTTTTAATTACAATATTTTGTTATAATTACTTAAATTAATTACGGAGGGCCAAAAATGAAGGCTGCTTTTTATACACTTGGTTGCAAGGTTAATCAATATGAAACCGAATACATGGCTGAGCTTTTGCGTAATGCCGGTTTTGAAATAGTAAAAGAAAATGACGAGGCTGATTATTATATTGTTAATTCATGCACAGTAACGGCTACAGCCGACCAAAAAACAAGAAAGAGCATCAGAAAATTTAAAAGAAACCATCCAAACTCAACAGTTATTCTTACCGGTTGTATGCCGCAAGCATTTCCTAAGGAAGCAAAAGAATTGATTGAGGCAGATATTGTTTTTTCTAATAAAAATGACGGTGATATTCTTTCTCTTATTAATGAATATAATTTAAATAAAAATCGTCTTATAAAAATAGAGGAACACAAAGCAGGCGATAATTTTTGGGATTGCTCAATTGACCGTTTTCACGAAAGAATAAGGGCGTTTGTTAAAATTGAGGACGGTTGTGACAGATTTTGTTCTTACTGTATTATTCCAAAATCAAGAGGCAGAGTTCGTTCAAAATCGCTCGATATGCTCAAAAACGAGATTGAAACGCTTTCAAACGCCGGTATTAAGGAAATTGTACTTGTCGGAATAAATCTTTCTGCTTACGGCAAGGGAGAGAATTTTAACATTGTTGATGCAGTTAAAATTTGTAATGGAAATGACAAAATCAAGCGAATAAGATTAGGGTCGCTTGAGCCGGACCATTTGACTGATGAGGTTATCGACGGTCTTGCAAAATGTGAAAAGCTTTGTCCGCAATTTCACATATCACTTCAAAGCGGATGCGATAAAACACTTAAAAGTATGAACAGGCACTATACTGCCGATGAATACAAGGCACTGTGCGATAAGCTTCGTTCATCATTTGAAAACGCAAGTCTTACTACAGACATTATGGTTGGTTTTAATGATGAAACAGAGCATGATTTTAACGAAAGCCTTGATTTTGTTAAAAGTATTGCATTTGAAAAGGTACACGTTTTCCCATATAGCGAAAGAGTCGGTACGGCAGCATCTAAGCGTGGTGACAATGTTCCTAAGCAGGAAAAGGAACGCAGAGCCGCTGTTATGATTGAAGAAACAGAGAAAATACGCCACGACTATCTTAAAAAACTTGTCGGTACAAATGAAAAGGTTTTATTTGAAAACGAAATTGAGCCGAATCTTTTTCAAGGTTATACCAAGAGCTATTTACCTGTCAGAATGAAATATAACAGAAATATTGTCGGCGAGGAATTAGAGGTTAAGATAATCGATTATACCGATGAGTTTTGCATTGCCGAATAAAGATTAGACGTTTCCTCGTTATCCTTTAACGAGCTATAGGAGAAAATATAATATCCTTTTATCTTATCTATCTTTGAAATATATGTTATTTGACGTGCGACTATATTTTTTTCTTTTTTAAATTCGTTTTTGCCGCTCTCCCCTGCGTATTCGTCACTAAGTCCTGATTTATACATAGGAAGCGCAATATATAAGGCACACGTTGCATTGTCGCACCACAACTTTGTTGTTTGCATAAACGGTTGGTTTTCGTTTTTAAAACCGAAATATATTTGAGGGCAGATATAATCAATGTATCCCTCATTTCTCGACCATTTTATTACGTCGGCATATAAAGCTGAATAATCATAATCCATATCGGAAGCAGGGCTTATACCGAAAGTAACGCTTTTATTAATCGTTTTAACAGCAGAATAAACCGATTTAATCATATTGTTTACATTATCTCTTCGCCAATCAAAAAGGCTTAGTTCTCCCCCGTTACTTTTATATTTTGTATATTCTTCTTTGTCGATACTTTTGTCCTTAGTCGGGTAAAAATAATCGTCAAAGCACAAGGAATCAACATTATAGTTTGACAGAATTTCTTTAACGCCTTTTACAATTAGATCTGTCACTTCGTTGTAACAGGGGTTAAAATAAATTCCGTTATCAAGCACAATTAATTTACTCGTGTTTTGCCATTTGAGTGCAATATTATTTTTTGCCAGCAATGAAAAATCGTTTCGTTGACTTACTCTGTATGGGTTTATCCACGCTTCGATTGACAAATTGTATTTATGCGCCGTATCAATCATAATTTCAAGTGGATCATATATCAATTTTGCTCCCTGATAGCCAAACATATATTCACTTGTAGGAAAATAATTTGATTTATAAAATGCATCGGCGCAAGGTCTTACCTGAACGGTTACACGGTTAAAGCCTTTATCTGCAAGTTCTTTAAAGGCTTTTGATATTTCTTTTTTAAAAGTTTTTTCATCATTGTTTTTTGTGAACCCCTCAAGTTCGTAATAAGCAATAAATACACTTTTTATATATGTATTTTGAGAGGCATTATTATGCACATTATCGCTTTTTGGGGTAATTGCGCACCCTGCCAAACAAAAAATAAGAACCATTGATAAAATAATTTTTTTATACACTTGAACACTTCCTAATTTTATAGTAAAATAATAAACGGTGATTGAAATGGAATACAGACTCGGAAATTCAAAATGGGTACATCAAAGAGGAGAAACGGTTGAACTTGTTTGTCCTAATTGTCACAATAAAGTTAATTTCGGCGTTTTTTCAAATTTTGAAAGACGTCTTGCGGTAAAGCCTACGCTTCTTGATACTCAAACGGTATATTTTCTCGTATGTCCTGAATGTGCAAGCGTTTATACAGTTGAAGAAGCAAGAGGAAAAGCATTTCAAAAGGGAGAAAAGCTTTCTATTGGCAATTTTGATTTAAAATCGCTTAAAAAGTTTAAATCAGAGGTTTAAAATATTGATATTTTTAAAGGTCGCACGTTTTGTGCGACCTTATTTTTATAGAATTATACATATAAGACCGTTGCAGCCTTCGTTAATAACTCTTTCAATTGTTTCTCTAAACTTGTTTCTTGCATCAATCGGCATACGGTAAAGCTTATTGTTAAGCCCCTCGCTTACAAGCTCGTGAAGTGATTTACCGAATATATTTGTATCCCAAATTTCCGACGGATTTTCTTCAAATTCCTTTAAGAGATACATAACAAGCTCCTGACTTTGGCTTTCACTGCCGACAATCGGTGCAACCTCTGTATAGGTATTGCATTTTATAAGATGAATTGACGGTGCCTGCGCTTTAAGCTTAACGCCGTATCTGCCGCCCTGCTTCATTATTTCAGGTTCTTCAAGGCTCAACTCGTTCATTTCGGGCATAACTATTCCATAGCCCGTTTCGTCAACCTCCTTGAGTGCTTTATTAAACCTTTCGTATTGCTTTTTCATTTGAACAAGATTGATAAACTGACTCATCAAATCCCTTTCATCATTAACCTCGACATTACAGCTTTCAGACAATATTTTATAAAAGAAGCTGTTGTCAACATAAACCTTCATATTGATTTTGCCTGTTGACAAATCAAGGTAATTAATATTAATTGAATCAATATATTCGTTTTCCTTAAGTCTTTCCGCAAAAGAGCCGACACTTCTTATATTTGTAATAACGCTTGTGTTTTCTTTAATAGAAGTATAAATTGATGCCTTAAGGTAATTGTCGCTTTCAAGATTATTAATCCAAGACGGATAATTAATGCCAACAGAGCTTACAGGAAATTCATATAAAATATCGGATAAAATATCATTAATTTCCTGCTCTGTCATTTCAAGGCAATTAACAGGTACAACGGGTACTGCGTATTTATCGGTAAGTGAGGCGCAAAGCCCAACCGCCGTGGCGGATTTTGGATTATCGGTATTCATCAAAACGATAAACGGCTTATCGAGTGCTTTTAGCTCATCAATAACCCTTTCCTCAGCCTCCTCATATTCATCACGTGGAATGGAGGTAATCGTTCCGTCTGTTGTGATAACAAGACCTATTGTTGAATGTTCCGTAATCACCTTTTTTGTGCCTATTTCAGCCGCCATATTAAAAGGTATTTCTTCATCATACCACGGCGTCATAACCATTCTCGGCTGTTCTTCTTCGATATACCCTACCGAGCTTGGAACAATATAGCCGACGCAATCTATAAGACGAACTCGCATTTTAATGTTTTCGTTCATACTAAGCTCAACTGCATCCTCCGGTATAAATTTCGGCTCGGTTGTCATTATAGTTCTGCCTGCGGCTGACTGCGGAAGCTCATCCATAGCTCTTTGCTTTACGTATTCATCATTAATGTTAGGCAAGACAAGCGTATCCATAAATCTTTTAATAAATGTTGATTTGCCGGTTCTTACAGGGCCTACGACACCAATATAAATATCTCCGCCTGTTCTTTTGGAAATATCACTGTAAATATCATTATACATATTCATACCCTCACATTCCCGGAACAAGCAATACCCGTCTGGTATCAATAATATCCGATGTTAATTCATTTTCGTCAATAATAAGCTTTGAATCGGTTGAAAAACTCTTAGCAATATCCCATACGCTTTCGTTTTTCTTTGCAAAATATAATGTAAGCTGCGGTGTATTCGAATCATCAAGCATTTCATCGGTTGAAATATCCGTTATATACTCGATATTTTCCTCTTGATAAAGAAAAGCAGTATAATCAATACTAAGCCTTAAATTGATTTTGCTTGTATTATTTATTACAAAATCATAATTTAAAAGATTTACTCCCGCTTCACCGTTCATTTCAATATCATTAAGCTTTAGGCTGTAAATTTCTTCCTTTTCATAATAGCAAAGCTGTGAGCTTTCGTCTAAATAGAAAAATCTTAAAAGCACCGCACAATTAAGTGTTGACGATACAACATTTACCTTTACTATTTGCGCATTTAGGTCAACAATTTCAACAATGCTTTTATCATTTTCAAAAGTTAACTCAAAGCTTTTTGAATCGTAGTAATAAATAGGATTAGATTTAATCGACAGCTTATCGGTTTGGCTTATCGTTTTAAAATGCGGAATGTACGAATCAACGGAAAAACTTTCTTTATCAATTGAGCATATTTTATAGCTTACCGCAATTCTACCGACAGCTTCGATATCGCAAAGCTTGTTGTCATTATTTACCTTTGGCTTAACATATAGCTGGCAAATTCTTGCGTCAATAATCGAATAATCAGTTTCAAGGCAATTTGCAATATCAATAATTCTGCTTGTTGAGAAATTGTATTTTATCTTGTCGCTCTTGCCACTTTCGTTGCAATAAACAATCGACAGCTCGCAATCAAGCTTTACAAGCATTTTATCCTTTATAATTTTTTTATCCGATACCGAACAGTCAATATATGTATTTATTATATTTTTTATTTGACTGTCATTTTTGCCGAGTGAAAAAACTTCGTCAAAATCGACTGACGATACGCCTGTTGCCTTAATATTTAAAACATTCTTTTCTCTGTTTTTTATGAAAGCATTTTCGCATGAGGAAAGACAGTGGGTACATCTTTTGCAAAAAACGTTTATTTGAGCATTCAAAGCCGTGTGAACGTCGATTCTGCGCTGATTTACAAGGCGACTGTTTGAATAAGCGGTAAAAACATTAACCTCGGCAAAATCGGGATAATCGCAAGACGTTATATCAAACGTTTTTGAAAACTCTTCTTCAAATATATTGGAAAGCGTAGAGCCGTCGCTTGCTTTATACATAACCGTGATTATACTTTTTCCGTAAATAATAATTGACGATGACGATAAGTCATAATCGGCGACAACGTTTTTGACGCAACATTTTACAAGAGTGTCAATGTCATCAAGATATTGCGGCAAATTAAGCTGAAAGTCAACGTCAAAGCTCTCGTTTATTCTTTCTCTTGTTTCATTACAGTTCATTTCTTTAAATTCTTTGCTTAGCTCCATAACGAATCTCCTTTACAGTTTCTATCAATACTTATGCAAACGTTTTTGGCAATATTACAGAGCTTATTCATTTTTTGTTTGACAAAGGGTAATGTATATGTTATCTTTTAATCAGAGGTAATTACTATGACTAATCTAATTGCAAAAGTGAACAGCGCACAGATGTATAGCCAACCTAAGCATTATGCTTGGGCTTATTTGCGTTGTGTTCAATAGCGGTAATTAGATTTTTATAGCATAAATTAAACTGCTGACGAACACGTTTGTTTGTCAGCAGTTATTTTTTTAGGAGGTATTTAAATGGTTATCAAAATTGAAATTTATGAACTTTTAAAAGCATTTAGTATGCAAAAGAAATGTTTTAAACCTATATATGAAAAATATTACGATGAAACAAGCCCCAAAGAGTCATTTGCAAAATTTGTATCAAGAACAACAAAGTCGAGTTTTCAAATGTATTGGATAATTGACAATAGCACAAAAGTAGGTCAAATTTGGATTGCAACTAAAAACGATACAGCAAAACTTGCAAGATTGTTTGTGCTTCCAAAATATCAATATAAAGGCTATGCAACAAAAGCAATTATTGATATAGAAAAACTTTATTCATATTATAACCATTGGCAACTTGATACAATTAAAGAGGAAAAGAAAAATGTTCACCTATATCAAAAACTCGGATATAAACCCAACGGAAAAGAAAAAATTATCAACGATAAAATGACAATAACTGAATTTGAAAAGGAGATAAATGATGAAAGAAGTAATTGAATTTTATAATAAATATGACGAAGATAACAGATTAAAAAGCAAAACGCATTTACCGGAATATCTAATAACTATGAAATACATAAAAAAGTACCTGACACCTAATTCAAAAATTCTTGAAATAGGTGCAGGTACCGGCAGATATTCGATTGCACTTGCAGATATGGGATATGATATAACAAGTGTTGAGCTTGTCCCACATAATATAGAAATACTTAAATCAAAGATTAAAACAGAACATAAAATCAAAGTTTTTGAGGGTAACGCTTGTGATTTATCTTTTATTGAGGATAATACTTACGATATAGTTTTATTACTCGGACCGATGTATCACTTATTTAATGATATTGACAAGCACAAGGCGTTGAGCGAAGCGATAAGGGTTGCAAAAATCGGCGGAATTATATATTCTTCTTATTGCAATAATGACACTACGATTTACAAAATGTTTTATAAAAAACGAATACTTGATTATATTGAAAAAGGTTTAATAGATGACAATTTTCACGCATATTCAAGCCCTAACGGAATTTTTGAATTATACAGAAAAAGCGATATTGACAAGCTAATGGAAAATTATAATGTTACCAGACTTCATTTCGTTGGCGTCGATATGCTGTCATATTTATACTCAAATAAATTAAATATGCTAAATAAAAGAGAATTTGAAGAATATATGAAGTTCTTATCAGTTATATGCGAGCGTGAAGATTTAGTTGGCTTTTCACAGCATATGCTCGATGTGTTTAGGAAGAATTAATTATAAATTATAGTTTATCTCATATTTTTAATTTTTTCTTTTGCGGATTCATAAAGCTCTACAACCTTAAATTTAGGCGAATAAGTGTTTGACACAAGGTTCATTTCGTCATCGTCTAAATAATCGCTCATGGATTCACTGCAGGCTGAAAGGCAAACACTCGGAAAAACAATACACCACCAATTGTGCCCTTTCCCCTCGCCTATTTCAATTTTAAGAGAATTGTATTTACCGGCAGGAAGCGTAAAATCGTCATAAACACGGGTTTTGAAATATTCTTTAACAACGTTTACTTTGACCTTATACTCTAAACCCTTTGATTTTAAATAATCGTTGCACATATCGGTAATTTCTTTAGTATTGTTTTTAGCATTTTTGATTGCTTCGTCAAGAGTTTTGCCGCCGATTATATCCTGCGTATTTTCAAGAATATAATTTTTAAGCATAAGCTTGATATTTTGGTCCTCTGTCGAGTCGGAATTAGCGAGAATATGAAGCCTGAAAACCTTATTACTTATTCCCTCGCTTGTTTTAACCGCCGCCACAACAGGTTGAGTGATACCTAAAATAAGTACAAATGATAAAAAAATCGGGATAAAAAGCTTATTGAATTTCAAAATAAAAAACCTACCTTTCAACTTAATGATTGGTAGGTTTTGCTAATTTTATTCAACCTTTGCAAATTTTTCGCCGATTTCTTTAAAAATATATTTGCCGTTGCTAAGCTGCGTGAGCTTATCCTGAAGAAGCGGTACTGTATTTTCTCTTACAGAAAAAGATACCGTTACATTATCTGTAAATTCACTGTTTTCAATATTTGAGTTAAACTCGGAAAGCAAAATATTTAGCCTGTCATAAAAGCTGTAGTCAACGCTCACGCTTAATACCTTGCACGGCGCCATAGTAATTATATGACCTGCTTCAACCGCAATTTTAGATGAATGAGAATACGCTCTTATAAGACCGCCTGCGCCTAAAAGTGTTCCGCCGAAATAACGGGTTACAACAACGCAAACGTCAACTAAATTTTCCTTAAGCAGTACGTCAAGCGTGGGAACCCCTGCTGTTCCGCTCGGTTCACCGTCATCACTTGAGCGCTGAATATTATTTTCCCTCAGCACAAATGCGGAAACATTATGCGTAGCGTCCCAATGCTTTGACTTTATTGAATTTATAAAATTCGTTGCTTCCTCCTGCGTTTTAACAGGCTTAACATAGCCTATAAAGCGTGATTTCTTTTCAACAAATTCGTCTTTACTCTCAAATTCAACTGTTTTATATTCTTTCATATTTCACCGACAAAAAACAAGGCAACGATAAAATACCGTTGCCTTCATTTTTTAGATTAGCCTTTTTTTGCATATCTCTTATTGAATCTGTCAACACGTCCGCCTGTATCAACAAGCTTCTGCTTACCGGTATAAAACGGGTGGCACTTTGAACAGATGTCAACCTTCAATTCGCTCTTAGTGCTCTTAGTTTCATAAGTAGCGCCGCAAGCACACTTAACTGTGCAAGTATCGTAGTTTGGATGGATGCCGTCCTTCATTTATTTTCACCTCTTTACTGGTTTTCTACATTTCGCTTTGATATATTACCACAAGTTGCGAGCAAATGCAAGTATTTTTTAAAATTATTTATATATACATACCTTTTCAAGACAGAACGAATATAAAACCGCTTCTTTTACAGGCTTTTTAAGCGTTTTTTCAATAGCCATACGGTAAAATGCTATTTGCTTTTTATATCTGTCAAGAAGTTCATTTTCATTTTTCACTCTATCGGTTTTATAATCGACAAGTATAAGTTCGCCGTTTTCTTCAAAAACGCAATCGGCAATTCCTTGAACAAGTATATCGTTGTTAAATTTGATATCATAAATATCGTTTGCTTTTACGAAGGTAGAAACCTTAATTTCACGATAAATATTATCTGAATTAAACATTCTGCTTGCAAAAGTTGATGAAAAGAATGAATTAAGCTTTGCTTTGTCAAGGGCATTTGCTTGCTCGTTTGATATAAAGCCGCAACTTAGAAGCCTCAATATTTCCGTTTCAATGTCGTCTTTAGCTTTCTCGTAATCACAAAATTGCATAAATGTATGCATAGCCGTGCCACGTTCGGCAGGCGTCATTTCAGCCTTGTTCATAAATGCCGGTTTGGAAGAAGTAATAAATTCAAAATTATTGTCGCTGTCGTCAAGAGATGAAGCGGTCATTTTTGATGCAACGGTCGAAAGCGGTAAATATTCATATTTATATGAAAGCTTATCGCTTATTTCTTTAATAATCTCCTTATTAGGCTCTGCTATAACTTCTTTTTGTACTTTCTCACTGTATTCTTCAGGTTCAATAATACTTATGCTCATATCAAATTCAGCCAAATCCGGTAAAAGAGGTATTTCTGAATAATCTCTTAACACTTTACCGTCTTTATGAAACAGTGCACAAAGAAGAAGTAAATCGCCGTCACCGGTACAGGAATTAACGGTATAAGGCGTAATTTTTCCGCCTACAAGATTTGCAACAAGTTTTTTATTGACTTTGCTTTCTAAGTTTTGACATGAGATAAATGTAATAAATTGCTCCTTAGCTCTTGTCATAGCAACATATAATACTCTTAAATTTTCGCTCATTAATTCATTTGCGTTTTTTGATTTAATGACGGCATAAGGAAGTGACGGAACATTATACATCATTTCCTCATTATGAATTTTAACGCCAAATCCATATTTAGTATTAATCAGTAAATCATCGCTAAGCTCGTCTGTATTATACCTTTTTGACGTACCGGCTAAAATGCACACCGGAAATTCAAGGCCCTTAGAATGGTGAATTGTCATAATTGTAACAGCGTCATCATTTCCTGAAAGTGATGCCTTTGAATCAACACTTGAATTTGATTCAATAATTTTATCAACGTATCTGATAAAAGATGTCAATCCGATATTAACACCTGCGTCAAATCTTTGTGCAAAAGAAATTAAGGATAAAATATGCTGATACCTTTGCTCACCGTTTCCCATAGCGTTTATAAACGCAACTATTCCCTTTTCTTCAATAAGATATCTTATAAAATTAGAAACGGACATAGTCACGCTGAGTTTTTTCAAATTCTTGATATCATTAACAAAAGCTACTGCTTTAGGTAATTTTGAATTTGATAAAGAAAAATAGAAATTTTTATATTTGTTTTCAATTCTTATTTCGGCAAGTTCATCCGGTGTGAAGCCGTAAATCGGCGACATCATTGTTGAAATAAGAGAAATTTCCTTAGTAGGATTATCAATTGTTCTCAAAAATGATAACATTATCTTAATTTCGTTGCTTTCAAAAAGGCTGCTTGAATTGTCGCATACAACAGGTATTGCCATATCTGTAAATACTTCCACATAATCCTCGACAATATTTTTCATTTTTCTGAAAAGAACTGCAAAGTCGCTGTATCTTATATTTCTATATGTGTCTCCATCCTTAATTTGCTCTTTATTTTCAACCTTTTCCCTTATAAGCTTAGCAATTTGCAACGCCTCAAGCTTATTTGTCTCCTCGCCTTTTACCTTATCAATTATATTGATTTGAGCACAAACAGCTTCATTTTTCTCGTATTTTGCGCCGTAATTAAGCCAATCCTGCTTATCATAATTAATTTCGCCGACTTTTTCACTCATAAGATGAGAGAAAACAAAGTTTACATAGTCACAAATACCCTTTGAACTCCTGAAATTCTTATCTAAAATGATTTTAGAACTTATATTACTGTCTTTTTCATCATAAAGCGCATAGCTTTTTCTTTTATCATTAAAAATATTAGGCATTGCAAGCCTAAAGCGATAAATGCTTTGCTTTATATCACCTACGGTAAACAAATTATGACCGTTTGATAGATATGTAAACAGCAAATCCTGTGCTTCATTTGTATCCTGATATTCATCTACAAGTATTTCTTCAAACTCGTCTGAAAGCCTATTAGCAAGGTCTTTTTTAACGATTTTATCCCCATCAATACTAAATAAAAGATTAATGGCAAAATGCTCTGTGTCGGAAAAAGTATATGAATTTCTTTCATTTTTTTCCTCCATTAAGCGCTTGTCAACCTCTTTAACGATATCAATAAGCTTAATCATAATAGAATAAAGCTGTTTGAGATTATTTTTATATTCTTCTGATGAGCAAATAAAAAGCGGCGGTATTTTTTTTGTCAAAATACCCTTATAAGCCTCTCTGTTTGCTTTAATAAGGTTTGCAATATATTTGTCAAGTTTAGTTGTTCTCGGCAATGTTGATAGCTTAGGAATCCCTAATTCAACCGTATCATCCCAAGAAGAGTTTATTTTTTCGCTAAAAGTATCAATTATTTTAGCATCATCTTGAAATGTTGCTTCAAAGCTTTGATATAATTTTTCATCATTGATTTCTTTAAGCAAATTAAAATTGTCATTAACACTTTGCTTGGCAAGCGAAATAAGATAATTTGCCTCATCAATAACGTATTTATACCAAACTGTATTTTCAAACGGTATTTCAGGATTGTAAAGCTCCGCCATATTATATGCCCAGCGATATGGGAAAGGCTGAGCGTAAATAAATCTCCTTATCCTTTTAATAACATTTATAAATGGCTTTTCGCTGTCAGGCTTATTAAAATGTTCCAAAACCTTAATTAATAAATCGTCGTTTACTTCAAAATGTTCGTCGATAATGTCATTTATTATGTTATCTTCAAGTAGGCTTGATTCATTTTCGTCCAAATTTGTAAAATCTTGATTAATACCAAGTTCGAAAAAATTTTCTCTGACAAGTCTTATGCAAAATGAGTCAATAGTGCAAATTTGCGCATTGCTCATTAAATTAAGTTGCCTTAATGCATTTTTATTAAAAGGCTCGTTTCTCAAAATATCTTTTAAAGACTTAGTAATTCTTGATTTCATTTCAGCGGCAGCATTGTTGGTAAACGTAACAATAAGCAGCTTATCAATATCAACAGGATTTTCATTATCAGTTATTTTTTTGATTACCCTTTCAACAAGAACAGCAGTTTTGCCAGAGCCTGCGGCAGCGCTGACAAGAATATTTCTGCCTCTTGCATTAATAGCATCATTCTGTTGTGTTGTCCATTCCGGCATCGTTTTCAAACTCCTTGTGCAAGCTCTCAATAACTTGTTCATCTTTCAAATTTGCTCCGATTTTATTATAAATCGCTTTAGTATTGGCGCAAATATCACTATAGTCACAATAATCGCAGGTGTTTAAATGCGTCGAATTTTTTATAGGTGCACGCTCAATTACTCCGTTTTGAAGTTCATTTCCCATTTTTTTAACAAGTGAATTTATTTTTTTATGGAGTAATCCAAGCTGTTCAAGCGTTATCAAATCGCCTTTTACGCCCTTTGTACTTGCACTGACAGGAATATATTTACCTTCAAGTTCATGTTCCATCGCCTTTGCAATCGCATTATCATTATCAGAAAGCACAATACCGTTCATTTTAAATCTTGATTCTTTTTTGTTTTCTAAATTATTTTTTGCCTCAATCGGCGAATTGAAATTGAGTATGTTTCTTGCAGCGTGCATATAAAGAACGCCTGCAGGAACACCGTTAAGCGCAGCATTTTTGTCATCGCAAAGAGCAAAAAGATAAACAAACATTTGCAAATTAAGACCATCTAAAATATCTGAAAGTTTAAATTTCTTAACTCCTGACTTATAATCAATAACCCTTACATATTTTTCGCCGTTAAAATCATAAACGTCTACACGGTCAATAGAACCTCTTATTTGAATACTTCCTCCGCTTTCAAGGGGCAATGCTTGCGGTTTAACTTCTCCGTCCTTATCTATTGACAATTCAAAGGCTTTAGCCTCAAAATCACAATTTTTAAATTCGTTTGACAAATGCATAACAACATCATAAACAAGTTTTGATAATCTTTTAAAATTATAATCAAAATGCTTGTTTTGACCTTTAATTAATGACATTTTATCTTCAAAATATTTATTTATGTATTTATCAACAAGTTCTTTAATTTGAGCGTAATCAAGAGTTGATAATTTCTTGGTTCCGACATCTGATAAAATCATTTCAAGAACGAAGTGTATAAGAGTGCCACGTTGCATCGGGTCAATCTCAGCCTTTGTTCTTTTCTTAGCCGAAAGACCGAATTTGCAAAAATATCTGAACGGGCAGTTATAAAAATCTTCAATTCTTGAGGCTGAGATATACATATCCTTTCCAAAAAGTTCTTTTGCTTTCTTTTTATCCTTAATAATCAAAGGTTTGTTTTGGGCAATATATTCAATCGACGAATATCTGCTGTCATTTTTAAAATATTCTTTGAGTGATGAGTAAAAAGGTGTATTTTCATAAAATCTTTCACTCATAAGTTCAAATGCGTTTTTATCGGTTTCAACGAGGTCAATATCTTTAAAATAAGAAAAATCATATTCTTTAAAAGCTTTATATTTTTGCTCTATATCAGTTACAATTTCTGACGGCGAATAGTCCTTGCCGTTTCCTTTAAGATAAGAAATATAAAGCTTATCACTTGCGCAAGAGCATGCCATATATGCAAAATATCTTTCCTGAAGATTAATAATTTCGCCATATGAATAAAGTTTAAAATCATTATCAAGCATAATTCTGCGTTCAGACTCGGATAATAGACCGCCGCCGTTTACTGCCTGCGGAAATTCACCTTCGTTAGCACCCAAAACAAATACAGCTTTAGGATTATCTGTTCTAATTCTGTCAGCCTGACCTATTTGAACATTGTCAATTCCGCTTGGCACACTACCCAAATCTTCACTTGAAATGATGAGGGAAAACATTTGAGCGTAGGTTTTTAAATCGGTTTCGCCAAGAGTTGTTGCGAGCTGATTTAAAATATTCATTATAAGCTCCCATACCCTTCCCTGTTCGTTCGCAAGAGTATAAAAGCCGTTTTTATCAAGTTCTATAGCGTATTCTTTAATTTTTTTGTCAGCTTTATATGAAATT
>ENA-OROL01001955-OROL01001955.1-human-gut-metagenome-genome-assembly--contig:-NODE-1955-length-15491-cov-2.703809_pt1 | contig 15491 bp, 18 predicted proteins | sample MGYA00242128_ERZ509048 | MGnify/ENA primary metagenome ERZ509048 (study PRJEB26280, sample SAMEA2338750) | human gut metagenome | biome: human gut; feature: human-associated habitat; material: faeces...
GCAAAACGATGAATATTAAAGTATCCAATTTATCTGTTGGCAATTTATGCAGATTAAAGTTCAGTTATTTTATAGACTTATCATTTGAAAAGTATTTAATTAAAGATAAAAAAGAAATATATATAAAAGAAGAAAAAGATGACTTTGATTATAGAGTAATATTAAGTATGTTAAGATTATTAGAGGGAAAAATAAACATTAAAAAAGAAAATATCATAAGTATTACAATAACAATAGATCAAAAAATCAAAAGTGAATATGATGTAAATAATTATATTAGCTCTCAAGATAACTATGTTAATAATCAAATTAAGTACACAGGAAAAAAGATAATTATTTTTAATGATAGTTTTGAAGAAAACCAAAAAATTATTGAATTATTAAAGAAATACAATTTAGAAATAAGTTTATGTGATAATATAGAAAAATTAAATAAATTAATCACTGAAAATAATTACGATCTTGTTCTGGTAGATGATATGTTTTCTGAAAATAAAGTAATACCTAGAGAAGAAATGTTAAAACAATGTTCAACAAAAATAATTCAAAGAGTTAATGGTACAAGAATACCAGTAGTAATAATGGTAACAAAGAATAATAAATCATTAGAAAAAAAGTATCTTAAATATGGTTATGTGGATTACATAATTAAACCATTAATGGATAAAGATGTAAGTGTAATACTAAAAAAATATTTAAAGTAATAGATAAAAATTAAATAGTATGATAGAATACTATCAAGAGGTGAAGATAGTATGAAGTATATACTTATGAATAAAAATACTAAAGTCTTATCAGCGAATTATCAGCCTTCGCTAGGAGTATTTACTGATATCTATGATATTTATAATATAGATTTTGCTCCAGTAATATTAAAGAATGTTTATAATAAAGAAAAAGACTTAAAAGTAATACTATCTAATTGGTTTAAATGTAGAGGTATTCCATTATGGAGAGATGATTTAGCTCTATTACTAGCTAATTAAATATCTCTGCTCCAGCATAATTATTAGATAAAGCATTTGGTTTATCATTATTTGATCAGTATTGGATTAAACCATATGATTCAAAAATAGAATATAAAGATATTAATTTCTTTGAACATGATTTTAATGATGCTGAATTTACTGATGCTACCTTTTCTAATAGTACTGAGACAAATACTAAAATAAGTTTAATTTCACCAAATAATACGACAGATGGTAGATTAAAAAAGACTTGGATAATTGAAGATGGTAAAAGATATCCATTAAATGGTGGCTATAAAAATGAAGTATTAGCCTCAATGATTAGTAGTCGTTTAGGATTTAATCATGTTACCTATACATTAGAGGTAATTAAAGATAAAGTAGTATCAAAATGCGAATGCTTTATAAATGAGAACACTGAATTAATATCAGCATATCAAATACTATATAATAATTGTGATAAAGATGATGCATATGAAACATATATTAGTTTACTTGAAAAACATGAAATAAAAGATCCCAGAAGTTCTTTAGAAGATATGTTTATATTAGATTACATAATGTTAAATGAAGATAGACACCTTAATAATTTTGGCATTATTAGAGATTTTAAAACACTAAATTGGATTAGCACTGCACAAATATTTGATACAGGTGAATCTTTAAATATAATAGATTACAGCGATGAAGAAGTAATAATAAATGGTGATGGAAGATTCTTTTATAATATTAGTAACTTTGATAACATACTTGATAATATTAAAGATTTATAAAGATGGAATATGTGAAGAGTTTGATGAACTATTACATAAATATCAATCTATTACTAAAATGACTGATAGAAGAATAAACAAAATATGTACTTTACTTTTTAGTAGAATAAATAAACTAAAAAAGAAGATAGAAGCAAAATAATAAAAAAACACTTGTATTTACTTATAAAACTATGTTATAATATAGGTGTCTTGAGAAAGAGTGGCATAAAAATCCACTCTTTTATATATATTTGATGGAGGAAATATGCATATTGAAGATGAAATAAGAAACCTACTTGAAAAAGAAGTAGAAAAAAAAGATGTAAGAATAGATAGCATTAAACTAGAGAAAGAAGATAATAATCTATTCTTAAGAATAGTAATCGACAGTGATGAAATAATAGATGTTGATAAATGTGTAGAAGTAACAAATATTATTAATCCATTACTAGATGAAAAAGATTTAATTAAGGAGTCATACATTTTAGATGTATCCACTAAAGAGAAGGGAAGATAGAAATGAATAGTAAACAAATGAAAGAGTTTATGAAAGCTCTAGAGTCTATTGTGGAAGAAAAGAAAGTAGACAAAAATATAGTTATTGAATCTATGGAACAAGCAATGGCAGCAGCTTATAAAAAAGAAACAGGTATGCCTAATGTAACTGCTAAAGTAGATCCAGTAACTGGAGATATTAGATTATATTCTAATAGAACTGTAGTAGAAGAAGTAACTAATGAGGAAACAGAAATATCATTAGAGGATGCTCAAAAATTAGTAGAGGGTATCGAACTAGGCGAAGTAATTATAGGTAATGAACTTCAAATACCTACAAACTTTGGTAGAGTAGCCGCAGGTACAGCAAAGCAAATCGTTGTTCAAAGAATTAAAGAGGCAGAAAAGCAAAGTATTTCCGAAGAGTTCCAAGATAAAGAAGGAGAACTAATGGTTGGAACATTATCTCGTGAAGATCAAAATAATTACTTTGTTGATTTAGGAAGATGTAGTGGTATCTTACCAAAAGATCAAATAATACCAGGTGAAAAATTAGAGATGGGTTCTTCAGTAAAGGTTTATGTATCTAAATTAGAGATAGGACCTAAAGGACCATTTATAATGTTATCAAGAAGTCATTATGGTTTTGTTAAAAGATTATTAGAAATTGAAATACCAGAATTATCTGATGGTACAATTATGTTATACTCAGTAGCTAGAGATGCTGGAAGTAGAAGCAAGATAGCAGTTTATACTGAATATACAAATGTTGATCCAATAGGAGCGGTAATTGGTGAAAAAGGAAGAAGAATAGCCAATGTATTAAAAGAACTTAGTGGTGAAAAAATAGATGTGATCTTATATGATAAAGATCCTGTTAAGTTTATAGCAAATGCTTTAAGTCCCGCAAAAGATGTTAAAGTATCAATTAAAGATGAAACTAAGAAAGAAGCCTTAGCCCTAGTAAATGATAAGAACTTATCATTAGCTATTGGTAAAAAAGGACAAAACGTTAAATTAGCTTCTCGTCTTACTCATTATAAGATTGAAGTTAAACCAGAGGAACAAGAAAATACTGAAACTACTGAAGAGACTTCAGTAGAAGAATAAGGTGATCATATGAAGAAGATTCCCCTTAGAAGATGTATAGTAACAAGAGAGCAGTTACCTAAGCAAGAATTACTTCGTATCGTTAGAGATAAAGAAGGAAAAGTAAGCGTAGATCAAACAGGAAAATTAGGAGGAAGAGGAGCATATATTAAAAAGGATATAGAAGTATTAAATACTGCTAAAAGCAAAAATATATTATCTCGTGCCCTTGAAGTAAATATTCCTGAAGAAGTATATCAAGAAATAGAAAATATAATAAAAAATCACTAGGAGGTGATACATATGATGAGTGTATCTGAATATGCATTAGATGTAGATAAAAGTGTCAGTGAAATACTTAATCTATGTAAAAAATTAGAGTTATCTATAAGTAATGAAGACGATATGTTATCTGATGATGATATCATTATGTTAGATAATGAATTGGCTTCACTTGAAAACGAAGAAGAAGTAGAAGATGAAGTACCAGAAGAGTCAGAAGAGGATGGAGACCTTGAAGAAGATTATGAAGAAGAACTAGATGATATAATTGAAGAAAAGAATGCTAGTAAAAAGAAAAAACAAAATAAAGTAGAAACTTCATCTAAAAATGACTATCGTGAAAAAAGAAAAGAAATGTATAAACATAAAGAAAAACTTCAGTCAAATGTTACTGAAGACGATGAAAATATTGTTTTATACAAAGACTGTATGACTGTATCAGAACTAGCTTCAGCACTAGGAGTATCAGCTACTGAAATAATAAAGAAATTAATGTCATTAGGTATGATGATGAACATTAATGCTTCATTAGATTTTGATACTGCCGAAATTCTAGTAGGAGATTATAGCAAAGAACTAAAGAAAGAAAGTACTAGAGATGAGATAAATTTTGAAGAGTTAGAAATAGTAGATAGAGAAGAAGACTTACAAGAAAGACCACCAGTAGTAACAATAATGGGTCATGTTGACCACGGTAAAACTACACTACTTGATACTATTAGAAAGACAAATGTTGCTTCTGGAGAAGCTGGTGGAATAACACAAGCAATAGGAGCTTATCAAATAGAATATAATGGTAAAAAAATAACCTTTATTGATACTCCAGGTCATGCAGCCTTTACTGAAATGCGTGCCAGAGGAGCATCTATTACTGATATCGTTATCATTATAGTAGCGGCAGATGATGGTGTAATGCCTCAAACAAAAGAAGCAATAGACCATGCTAAAGCAGCAGGGGTTCCAATTATCGTAGCGGTTAATAAAATAGATAAACCAACTGCTAATGTGGAAAGAGTATTAACTGAAATGTCTGCAAATGGTATTCAGCCTGAAGCTTGGGGTGGAGATACTATGTTTGTAAATATCTCTGCGGTAACAGGCGAAGGAATAGATGACTTACTAGATAGAATACTATTACTTAGTGAAATGGCTGAATTAAAAGCCAATCCAAATCGTTATGCTATCGGAACAGTTATTGAATCAAAAATAGATAAAAACTCAGGAGTAATAACAAATATATTAATTCAAAATGGTACCTTAAGACTAGGAGATCCAATCGTAATAGGAACATCTGCTGGTAAAGTTAGAACACTAACAAATGATAGAGGAGAGTCACTAGTAGAGGCTCTTCCATCAATGCCTGTATCAATAACTGGTCTATCTGAAAGCCCATCAGCAGGAGATAAATTTATGGCTTTTGAAAGTGAAAAGAAAGCTAAAAAAGTTGCAGAGCAAAGAAAAGAAATCGAAAAAGAAAAAAGAAATAAACCTAAAGGAGCAATATCTTTAAACGATTTATTTAGCAGAAAAGAAGCTGGCGAAAAAGAAATCAACATTATCTTAAAAGCAGATGTTAAGGGTAGTGAAGAGGCTGTAAAGAATTCACTATTAAAGTTAGATGTTGAAGGCATGAAGATAAATGTTATCAGAAGTGGTATTGGTGCCATATCAGAAAGTGATGTTGTATTAGCGGAAGCATCAAATGCTATCATCATAGGCTTTAATATTAGACCAGATCACAAGATAACTGAAATAGCTAAAGATAAAGGAATTGATATTAGATTATACGATATTATCTACAAAGTAGTCGAAGAAATGGAAGCAGCCCTTAAAGGAAAACTAGAGCCAGAATATGAAGAAAAAGTACTAGGAGAAGCCGAAGTTAGAAAACTATTTAAATTCTCTAAAGTGGGTACTATTGCCGGTTCTTATGTAACATCAGGAGTAATAAGAAGAGGAGCCAAAGCCAGAGTAATAAGAGATGGCGTTGTTGTAATAGATAGTACTATAGGTAGTTTAGCAAGAGAAAAAGATCAAGCTAAAGAAGTAAAACAAGGACTAGAGTGTGGAATAACTATTGAAAACTTTAATGATATTAAAGAAAAAGATATAATTGAAGCATATGAACTAGTGGAAATAAAAAGATAGGTGAATGTTAAAATGAAAGAAAACCCCAACACACTTTATAGAAAAAACTTTAATCAAACAAGATGTAATACTCCAACAAGAAAAAGAATAAGTGAAGTTGAAAGTAGAATAGCAGAGTGGGATAAGCATCATGCAGGAATTGCACAATCAAACTTTGCTAAATATGGAACAGGAAAATTAGCTCCGGAGGGTACAGTAGCAAGATTATCTGGAGTTCCTTATCCTAAATTAAAAAATATAAGTTCTGGAGATATTAAAAGCTTTTATTATGGTTATTATGATAGAGGAAATACCAATATTAGAATACTAATAGAGACAGGTAGCACAAGCATCCCATTACTTACAGACAACATAACAAAAGTATATCAAGAAATAAACAAAACATTCGGACTAAAGAGAAAAGAAATGCCTTATGAAGAATTAGATGAAGAAACCAAATACAATGAGATATTAAGAGTAATAGGTTTTAATGATGGTAAAAATTCAGAAATAGCTTTTGATAGTTTAAATGAAGTGATAAGAAATTGTATTCCATATAGAGAGGGATATGAACTAGGAAAACATCTTAGAGAAGATATAGACTATCAAAATATGACTTCAAAAGGCATGAGGAGGTAAATTATGGGAGATTATGAACGTACTGCTAGTGAAAGAAGAGGATCAAAAAGGCTATATACAGCAAAAGAAAATGCAGCGATAAGATCGTCAAAAGTTATGTCTACATTAAGTGATGATGCAGCAGCATCAAGAACTAAAGAAAGAATAGAAGCCTATGGCAATAGTGCTCTATATAGAAATATAGGCTCTGATGATAGGATAAATGGTAAAGTATACAATAACACTGGAAATAATGATTCTGAAATAAAATCATACGCTGCGGGTTACTACATAAATGGTGAAAAAAGAGTACTAGCAAAATTAGATAAATTAACAAAAGAAGAATCTATAGCATTAGGAGAATATGAATATAGCATCTTAGGAATACCAGTAGATAATTTAAATTTATTAAAAAAGAATGATGACTATATGACAGGATATATGAGTGCAATGTTAATGAATAATAATAGTAAAAAACATAGATAGGAGATTAATATGGAAAAAATAAGTAAAAATATTGATAGTATAGCAAGTGAAGAGCGTTTTAAAAGATCATTAAGAAATAAAGAAGCTCGTAGATTATCAGGGCCTGAAAAGACCTTTGCATCCATGATAAATACTGCAGGAAGAAAAGCCTATTTTGATGAATATTTTTATGGTACACCATTAGAAGCTCAAGAATTACCTCAAATTGAGGGGATTTCAGATATAAAAGCAACCCAAACTTTCCAAGAAGGATATCAAAGAGGAGCCTTTCTTGTAAGCGTAGGAAATGTACCAGAAGAATATCAAAATATAAATAATAGTAATAAACACAGATAGGAATGATATTATGAATATAAAATTAGATAGATTAAATCATATTCTAACAGAAGAAATATCTAAAGTAATAAGTGAAGAAGTAAAAGATACTGATGTACAATTTGTTACCATAACAGCAGTAGATATTTCTAGTGATTTATCATATGCTAAAGTATATTTTACTAATTTAATAGATAAAGATAGAGAAAAAGTAACTAAAGCATTAAATAATGCTAGTTCCTTTATTCGTGGTAAATTATTTGGTAGAGTAGAAATAAGAAAGATGCCAGAATTAACATTCGTATATGATGAGTCAATTGAATATGGAAATAAGATTGAAAAGATAATTGAAGAAATAAAGGAAGATGGTGAGTAATGAACAATATTATTAGCGAAATTAAAGTAAGCAATAATATTGTTTTACTTTGTCATAATAATCCTGATGGTGATGCTGTAGGTAGTACTATAGCCATGTATATACTATTAAAAAGATTAGGTAAAGAAGTAGATATCGTTCTAGATACTCTGCCTAAAAGATTTTACTTCCTAAAAGAGTATCAAGATATCAAAACAGAAAGTACTAAGAAATATGATACAGCAGTTATACTAGATACTGGAAGTATTGACAGAGTAAATAGTGCCTATTTACTTGATACTGTGTCAAAGAAACTAGTAATTGACTACCATATGACAAATACTATGTATGGAGATGTAAACCTAGTAGAGAACTATCCTGCTTGCTGCGAGATAATATATAATTTAATAAAAGAAATGAATGTTAGTATTGATGAAGATTTGGCTCTTCCTCTAGCAGTGGGATTACTAACAGATACTGGCGGTTTTGCTCATAAGAATGTTCTGCCAAGTACTTTTACTATGGCCGCCGAACTATCTTCACTAGTAGATCTTTCAGACATATATAAGAAAGTACTAAGAACTATTACCATAAACCAGTTTAATATCAAGAAGAAAGCCCTAGATAATCTAGAACTATATAATAATAATGCCCTAGCAGTTTCTTTCATAACTTCCAAAGATATGGAAAAGTATAATGTTGATGAAGACGAATGTGGTATTCTCGTAGGTATTCCTCTTGAAATAGATACCGTTGAAGTATCAATATTCTTAAGAAAATACCCTAATCAAACTAGAGTATCTCTTCGTAGTGGCCATATTGATGTCAGTAGAATAGCCTCTATCTTTGGCGGAGGAGGCCACGTAAATGCCGCTGGTATAACAACCGCTATGCCTTATAAAGAACTAAAAGAAAAGTTAATAATAGAAGTAGGTAAGAGTATAAATGAATGGAATAATTGTCATAAATAAACCTAAAGACTATACCAGTAGAGATATAGTAAACATAGTATCAAAAAAATTAAATACCAAAAAAGTTGGTCATACAGGAACATTAGACCCATTAGCAACAGGTGTACTAGTACTCCCCATAGGTAGAGCTCTTAAAGTATCTGAACTTCTAACTAGTAATACCAAAGAGTACATTGCCGAAGTAATACTAGGCTATGAAACAGATATGTTAGATATAACTGGAACAGAAATCAAAAGAAATATCCCTAATGTAACTAAAGAAGAACTACTAAAAGTGCTAAAAAGTTACATAGGTAAATATAACCAAGAAGTACCTCTTTATTCAGCAGTCAAAGTAGGAGGGAGAAAACTATATGAGTATGCCCGCAGTGGCACTCCAGTAACTCCTCCAAGTAAAGAAGTAGAAGTATACTCTCTAGAATTAATAAGTGACTTAAAACATATAAAGGGTGCAGTAGAGTTTACTATTAGATGTGAAGTAAGTAAAGGAACATATATAAGAAGTTTAATTAGAGATATAGCCTATAGTTTAAATACCTATGGTACTATGAAAAATCTAATAAGAACAAGACAGGGAATATTTACTCTAAAAGATGCTTATACTCTAAAAGATATTGAAGAGAATAACTATAAATTACTTAGTATTAAAGAGTGTCTACCCAATATAAAAACTACTGTAATAGAGGAGCCTCTCCTTACTAAAGTAAAAAATGGAATGGTACTAGATAAGTTTTTTAAAGAGAACATATCTCTATTACTAGATAAAGAAGGAAAAGAAATAGCTATCTACATAGCGAGTGGAGATAATAAAGTAAAACCATATAAAATGATTGAGGTGTAGTATGAGTAGAATAAAAGTAATGAGTGAACTACTATCCAATAAAATAGCAGCAGGAGAAGTAGTAGAAAAAGTAGTATCAATAGTTAAGGAACTAGTGGAAAACTCTGTTGATGCCAAAAGTACTGAAATAAAAATAGACCTAAAAGAAGCAGGCCTAAGAGAAATTGTGGTTACTGATAATGGTATAGGTATGGATAAAGATGATGCTGTTTTAGCCTTTCAAAGACATGCCACTAGTAAACTATATACCGATGATGATCTATTTAACATAAACTCTCTAGGTTTCCGTGGTGAGGCCTTACCATCAATTGCTGCAGTATCCGAAGTTCTACTAAAAACATCACAAGGCGAAGTAGGAACAATTGTCCACATCAAAGGTGGAAAAATACTTGAAAATAAAAATGGTGATGCCAGAAAAGGAACACAAATAACAGTTACCAATATGTTCTATAATACCCCTGCCAGATTAAAACATCTATCCAGTCCTTATGCTGAACTAGCGGGAGTTACTGAATATGTAAATAAAATGGCTCTATCATATCCAAGTATTAAGTTTAGATTAACTAATGACGAAAAAGAACTATTAAATACCGATGGGTCTGGTAATTTACTTAAAGTAATAAAATCAATATATGGTTTAGAAATAACTAAAAAGATGCTTGCGATAAATGGTTCTAATGACGACTACGATGTATCAGGTTACATTTCCTTACCTGAAGTAAATAGAGCCTCAAGAAATCATATGACTGTCCTAGTAAATGGAAGAGTAATAAGAAATCAAGTACTAAATAAAGTAATAAATGATTCTTATTCATCCTTCAAAGAAGATACTAGATATCCAATCGTGGTAATTAAAATAGATACTGATCCATCATTAATTGATGTAAATATTCATCCTTCTAAACAAGATATTAAGTTTAGTAATTTTGAAGATTTAAAAACACTTATATCAACATTAATTGTGGATACAATAAAAACAAAATTATTAATACCAAAGATAGAAGTAAAAGAAGAACCACAATTAAAGTATGAAAATCTAGCATTAAATTTAGATCGAAATATCATAAATGAACCAAGTGAAGTAAATCCTGATAAAGAAAGATTAACTAATTTAATTAACTTTAACTATGAACAAAATAATGAATATGATACTGAAGAGGAAGAAAAATATATTGAAGAAAGACCTAAAGACACACTTCCTGAATTATATCCTATTGGACTAGCCTTAGGTACATATATAGTATGTGAAAATGAAAAAGGAATCTATCTAATAGACCAGCATGCTGCTGAAGAAAGAATTAATTATGAGAGAAATTCTTATTTACTTGCCCATCCCAGTGGTAATACCATAACGCCTCTTATACCTATCATAATTGAACTACCTAATAATGAATTTATAAAAGTAAAAGAAAATATTGATATTTTAGATAGTTTAAATATCAAAGTAGAAGAGTTTGGTAGTAATTCATATCGTATTCTATCACATCCTACTTGGTTTACTAAGGGTAGAGAAAAAGAGATAATATCTAAAATATTTGAAGATATAACAAATAAAGGTAAAGATTTTAGTTTAGCTAAGTTTAATGATAATTTAGCTAAATTAGTAAGTTGTAAAATGAGTATTAAAGCTAATACTAGAATAACTAAAGAAGCCCAAGAAGAGATAATTAATAAACTTAGAAAGTGTAATAATCCATTTAATTGTCCTCATGGAAGACCTACTATAATACATTTTACTACTTATGAAATAGAAAGAATGTTTAAAAGAGTAGTATAAGTAAGAGCCTAGGTCTCTTACTTACATAAAAAGCCTAAGGTCTTTTTATGTTAATTTAGAGCCTATTATATAGTCTCTAAATTAAAAAATATTTATATTGTAAAGAAGGTAATATATATGAATATAGATTTTGATAGAATAGAAAAAATTTATGGTAGTAGTATAATTAATTCTATTTACTTATTAAAAGATGATGTGATAGATAACATTAAGTATTTTATATCATTAGGTTTTGAAGATACTGAAGATATTTTTGAAAGGCAAGTACTAATATTTATTTGTCCAAAAGAAGAATTTAGAGTAAAAATAAACAATGGAAAGGAATTCAAATATACTTCAAGAATTACCCGATTGGCTATTGCGATATTAGATGAACTTTCATAGGAGGTAATTATGATTGAAGCTTATACATTAGAAAGTTTGTTAAAAAAATATGGTATAGATGCTACAAAAGTTATTAATAAAAATAATAACATACTAGAATATGGTGAATATCAAGATATAGATAAAACTCTAAATTATTTGGTAAAAGAATTACACATTAATGCTAGAAATATAGAAAAATGTCCTAGTATTATGTATAAGGCTGTTAATAACATCAAAGAAAACTATGAATTTTTAATAACAACAAAAATAAATACAGGCAATATAGAAACAACATTGCACATATTAAATACTAATCCCAAAAATTTAAAAGAAACATATAATTATGTATTAAATAACTATGGTATAGAATATATAAATAGAATAACATCAATACTAAGTACTTCTATTGATAGAATAAAACAAATAGAAGGACTGTTTAACGATAAATCATTAGTAATATCAGCAGCCATATCAAGAAATAGTATGGATGAAATAAAAAGGATAATTAAAGTATGCAATAAAAATAATATACCAATCACCAGTAGTGTATTTAAGAAAACATCTGAAGAAATAGAAAGAATAATTAAAGTATGCAGAGAAAATAATATACCAATTACCGGTAGCGTATTTCATAAAACGGCAGAAGAGATAGAAAAAATAATTAAAGTATGTAAAGAAAATAATATATCAATCACCGGTAGTGTATTTTATAAAACCGCTGAAGAGGTAGAGAAAATAATTGAGGTATGTAAAAAGAATAATATACCAATCACTGGTAGCATATTTTTAAAGGCAACAGAAGAGATAGAAAAATCAATTAATTATATAAAAGAAAATTATGGACAAGCATATTTAACACCGTTAATTATTAATAAGAATGTAGAACATTTAAAAAATGTATTACCATATTTAGAATCACTAGGAGTATTACCATATGTAGTTAAAAGTGCTTCAATATTAACTTTAACACTTGATGAAATAAAAGAAAGAAAAGACTTTGTTGAATCAAATAATGATACTTTGGTCTTACAGAATGGAAGATTTAACAGTGTTTTTGGTTTATCCAAATCAAATTATAAAAAATTAACTAATAAAAGCAATATAACTAAATAGTTTAATATTTGACACTAAGTTGTACATGTGTTAGAATATATGGCACTAAGGAGTGATACTATGTCTTATGAAACAGATGCAATGAGAGCCTTAAGTGCTTCATTAAGAAATACAGAGGGATTAAAATATACTTTAAAAGAGTTTAATAGTAATATTAATGTACTTAAGGCACTTACTATAGAACTTGCTAAAGCTAATGAATTAAAGGAAATAGAATTAGGTATAAGAAGTAAAGAAGAGTATTCATATAAGACTAAGACAAGAATCAAATAATCTTGTCTTTTTATGTTATCTATGATATATTAATCTTACAAAAAGGAGTAATCTATGAATAAAGTAATTGTTATAACAGGACCTACTGCGGTAGGCAAAACCAAATTAAGTATAGAATTAGCTAAAAGATATAATGGTGAAATAATAAATGCTGATGCTGTTCAAGTATATAAAGGATTAGATATCGGAAGTGCTAAAGTAACTGAAGAAGAAAAAGAAGATATTCCTCATCATCTATTTGATATAAAAGAGGTAGATGAAGAATATACTATTTATCATTACCAAAAAGATTGTCGTAAATTAATCAAAGAAGTCCAGGGTAGAGGAAAAACTCCCATTCTAGTAGGAGGTACAGGTCTATATATAAAAGCAGCTCTTTACGACTATAAATTAACTGAAGAAAAAGAAACTAATACATATGATAATCTAACTGATGAAGAATTATATAATAAATTACTAGAAGTAGATAAAGATATAGTAATAGATAAAAATAATCGTCGCAGATTAATAAGAGCCCTTAATTACTATAAAGAAAATAATAAATCTATTAATACCAATACTACTAATAAATTACTATATGATGCTATATTTATCGGTTTAACAACCGATAGAAGAATATTATATGATAAAATAAATACAAGAGTGGACATTATGATTAAAGATGGTTTACTTAATGAAGTAAAAGCCTTTTATGATAAGAATGTCAGAACTAAACCATTACTTAATGCCATTGGTTATAGAGAAATATATTCATACTTTGATGGCAATATATCTCTTGAAGAAGCCATAGACAAAATAAAACAAAATTCAAGGCATTATGCCAAAAGGCAGTATACATTTTTTAATCACCAACTACCAGTAGTATGGTTTGAAACAGACTATAGTAATTTCAACAATACTGTTGAAAAAGTAATTAATTACATTGAGAATAATTAGTTAAAAATGATTTTCAAATAAAAATAATTATGATATAATTAATTTAGCATAACATAGGGAGTGCGCTTTATCAAAAAAATAGGAGGTGTAGTATGTCAAAGTTTTGTTCAAATTGTGGGAACGAAGTAGTAGATGAGGCAGTAATATGTCCAAAATGTGGAGTTTCAGTTAGCCCAAAAAATCAAAATGTTAGTCCTAAAAGTAATAATTCTAATGGAATGGCAACCGCAGGTTTCGTACTATCATTCTTTGTACCATTACTAGGTTTAATATTCTCAATACTAGGACTTAAGAAAGTCAAAGAACGTATCATCCAGCAGATTGCTGTTATGGCACTGAACCGGAAACAGTATGGTTCCATCCTCCTTTTTGTCGGTGCGCCTGGTACCGGTAAGACAAGTATCGGACAGAGTATTGCCCGTGCGTTAAACCGCGAATATGTCCGCATCAGTCTCGGCGGTATCCGAGATGAAGCTGAGATCCGCGGTCACAGAAGAACTTATATCGGCGCTATGCCGGGACGGATCATGGAAGGGATTAAACGCAGCGGCGTTTCCAATCCTGTTGTAGTTCTTGATGAAGTAGATAAGCTTGCGAAAGATTATGGCGGAGATCCGGCAAGTGCATTGCTTGAGGTGCTTGACCCGGAGCAGAACAGTACATTTACAGACCATTATATGAATGTTCCATATGACTTATCCAATGTTCTGTTCGTCTGCACAGCAAATTCTACAGATACGATTCCTGAACCGCTTCTGAACCGTATGGAAGTGATCGATTTTCCAGGATATACGGCGGTGGAAAAATTCCATATTGCCAGAAAGCACTTACTTCCAAAAGCAATGGACGCTATGGGAATCCAGAAGAAAATGTTAAAGATAACGGATGGTGCATTGCGCAAGGTCATTGAAGATTATACGATGGAATCCGGAGTCCGTGGACTTAAGAAACAGATTGATATGCTTTGTCGTTCCGCTGCTGTGCGTCTTGTAAAAGAAGAGGGGCAGACTCTGACAGTAAATAAATCGAATCTGAAAGACTATCTCGGCCGTAAGAAACTGCATCATGACCAGAAATTAACTTCCACACAGCCTGGTGTTGTCACCGGACTTGCATGGACACAGGCAGGCGGTGAGATTCTGTTTATAGAGACAAAGCTGACAGAAGGGGAAGGAAAGGTGATCATCACCGGACAGCTTGGAGATGTCATGAAAGAATCTGTACAGATTGCACTGACACTTGTGAAGTCTCTTTATCCTAAAGAAAGCAAGGTTTTCCAGGATCATGATCTGCACATTCATGTGCCGGAAGGAGCTGTTCCAAAAGACGGTCCATCTGCCGGCATTACATTAACCACAGCACTTGCTTCCCTTGTTACCAGAAAGGCTGTCAGCCCGGATTATGCCATGACCGGTGAAGTTTCCCTCCGCGGAGGTGTACTTCCGATCGGTGGGCTTCCTGAGAAACTGATGGCTGCCCAGAGGGCCGGTATTACAAAAGTACTGATTCCTTTTGACAACGCAGATGATCTCGAAGATGTAGCTGCTGAAGTAAAGGATAAGCTGAAAATCACTCCGGTGAAAAAGGTCAGCGACGTTCTGAAGTTATTGCTTGGATAAAAAGTGACCTATCGTTAAACGGAAGCTAAAAGCAAAAGCCCATAGCAGGAATTCTGATAAGTTCAACAAACTTATCATTCAGATTCCGCCATGGGCTTTTTTATA
>ENA-OROL01001956-OROL01001956.1-human-gut-metagenome-genome-assembly--contig:-NODE-1956-length-15483-cov-2.614338_pt1 | contig 15483 bp, 13 predicted proteins | sample MGYA00242128_ERZ509048 | MGnify/ENA primary metagenome ERZ509048 (study PRJEB26280, sample SAMEA2338750) | human gut metagenome | biome: human gut; feature: human-associated habitat; material: faeces...
GAGATTAAATATGAAAAAAATTATAGTCGTGAATTAAATTTATACGGACAGGTTATAAAAGAATTCGGTCAGTCACAGGATTATCCGAAGTATGTACAAACTGTTTTAGACAATTCTCAGAAGGCGGGTATCAGTCTTTTTGATGAAAGTGATGGAACACAACGTGAGCAGGAAAAGGTTCAGAAGGATTTTCAAAAAATGACGGAAACTAAACCTCACTTTTTGGGAACTTATGCTGTTGAGATGTATATGAAAACAGATTTGTGGGACTTAGCTGTCATTGCCATTGTAATGATACTGGTACATTCATGTATTCTTGCTGAAGTGGAAGAAAATAAAATATGCCTCCTTCGCTGCACGAAAAACGGAAGGGCAAAAACGGCATATGCAAAATTTATAAGTGGTTCAGTGCTTTTATTTTGTGTGCAGTTTATAATGTATGTTCTGCGTTTTGTGCTGTCGGGTATTGCATATGGATTTCCTAAGTTTTCAGAGGCTTTTCAGTCAGTTTCAGGAACTTCCGGCTGTACTCTGAAAATATCTATAGGACAGGCAATGCTTTTGGTTTTTATTTTGAAACTTTTTGTGACAATAGTATTATTTTCAGTATTTTTTACTGTAGCTTTACTGCTTAGAAATACATGGAAATTTTACATAATCGGTTTGGGTATTATGGCAGTCAGCTGGATTCTTTTTAGTCAGATTGATGCCAACAGTTTTTTAGCAATTTTAAAATGGATGAATCCTGTCGCTTTTCTGGCAGTAGATTCTATAATATCGGATTACAGAAATTTAATGATATTTGGCTATCCTATAGGGTATATGTCTTTTGTTCTGTTGGTATGTGTCCTGTTTTTTGGAATATGCATATGTACGATTGGAAAGCTTTATTGCAATGTTATGCCATTCAGAGAAAAGAGCGGGTCAGAAAAGATTTTTGCACTGCGTGAGTGTATTGCGGGCAGACTGCTTGGCGGTCATGGTCTTTGGGGATATGAATGCAGAAAATGGAGCTTTTACCAAAAAGGTATCTGGTTCTGTGTTTTTTATATGATTATAGGCTTTATTGTGTATCAGCCTGTCAGTGAGAGACTTTTTACTAAGGAAGAGATTTATTATAAATATTATGTGAAACAGGTAGAGGGAAAGTATACCGAAGAAAAAATGAAATCGCTTTATGCGAAAGAAAAGAAATTATCAGCAATAAATAAGAAAATAGAGAAAAACGGTGGAAAATATACCAGTGCTGTGATTGTGTATTACAGCAGACAGCTGGAAAAAGAACCCGGTTTGAAAAAGGCAGTTGCCTATGGAAAATATCTGAATAAAAATGGTGGTGACTTTATTTATGAGCAGGGATACCATATTTTGTTTGGAAAAGGAGATGGGAAGTTTGCACTGTTCCTTTGCAGATGTGCCAGTCTGATGCTGATGGCTCTGTTGTCTGTGTTGATATGGTATATTGAACAGACCGGCAGGATGAATTGTCTTATCAGAATATCAACATGTGGAACAAAAAAAACAGACCGTTATAAATATGGAAATGTTATGCTGAGTGGTATGGTAGTTGCTGTAATAACATATATTCCATGGGTTTATAATGTGTTTTCTGTTTTTGGCTGTGCAGGACTTTCTTCACCGGCAAACAGTTTGCAGATGTTTTCCCGGATTCCGGTATGGGTTCCGTTGTCTGCGGTGATTATAGCATTTTTTGTAATTCATATGCTGTATCTCTGGGCAATCGGTTTTATAACTAAAGTTCTTAGCAGGGTAATAAAAAACGGTCTGGTGGCGGCTGTTCTTTTGTTTGGATTTGGCATTCTGCCTATTTTGTTTTTGTGGGTGTGAAATTATACAATTAAATGGGAGAAAAATATGAAACTGGAAATAAAAAATCTGATAAAAAAATATAATGATGTGAGAGCACTTGACGGTTTTTCAGTGACTATGACTCAGGGGGTATATGGACTTTTAGGCCCCAATGGTGCCGGCAAATCAACCCTTATGAATATTTTGACAGACAATCTTAAACGTGATGACGGTGAGATTTTGTATGATGGAAAAGAGATACTTGAAATGGGTGCGGATTATCGAAAGATTGTAGGATATATGCCGCAGGAGCAGGTGGGATATTCACAGTTTAGTGCGTATGAATTTTTACGGTATATGGCAGTTTTAAAGGGATTAGATATTAAAAAAACAGAGACTAAGGAACAGATTGATACACTGCTTAAATCGGTGCATTTGTATGATGACAGAAAGAGGAAAGCAGGTGGATTTTCAGGTGGAATGAAAAGACGTCTTCTGCTTGCACAGGCACTTCTTGGAAAGCCTGAAATTCTGATTCTTGATGAGCCAACGGCGGGTCTTGACCCAAAGGAACGCATTGCCATGCGAAACATGATTGTCGATATGGCAAGGGAGAAAATAATCATTCTGGCAACGCATATAGCAGCCGATGTAGAATGTATTGCAGACAGCGTAATACTTATAAAAAAAGGAAAGGTAATACAAAATCAGGCACCGTCTGTGCTGATAAATGAGGTGCGTCCTTATGTGAAGGAAATACTCTGTTCTAAAGAAGAATTAGGAGAGTATGAAAAGAAATATAGAATTGGAAATATCATTCAAAGAGATGATGGGCTTTCACTTCATATTATAGATGATATACCGGATAATGAGATAACAGAAGAAATGCAGTTGTCTCTTGATGATGTATATCTGCATTATTTTGAATAATAAAAAAACATGTGTCACAGGATGTCACGAATCTATCGTGTTTCCTGTGGCATTTTTTATGGAACTATAAAAGAATGTTGTGGTTAAAAGGTCTTTTGACATTTACATCATAAAATGATTTAAAAAATTAACAATGCTAAGCTGCTCACTCTAAAAAAACACAGAAAATGTAATAAAAAATATATTTTATGTTGCATCTGTTTAGGTTATTATATAAGAGATAATTTATGGTTATTGTTCACTCGCAAGCATGACGCCTGATGTCAGGTTATGCACCAATGAGTAAATTTTTTGGTAAGGCGAAATGTATGGAAAAGAGGTATAATATGGGTAAAAAAATGTTAAGAGTTTTATGTTGTGGAGCGTTAATATGTGTCGTTGCAGGAGTTTCATTTGCAGCGGAAAATCAGTATCAGAAAAGTATACTTAAAAGCAAATCGGTGGATTATATTAAAAAACTTAACGAGGTCTACCATCCGGCTGAAATTTATGACAAGAAATGTGCGAAATTATCGACAAGTGATAATGAGCAGATTTTACATATGACGGATAAGCTGTTAATCAATATTGACAAAAAATCTTCGTATTATAAGATGACAAAGGATGACATAAAGGAGATTATTGATAATGAAATGAAAATGTCTCCTGACAAGAGAGTAAAGTCTACTAAGGTTGAATGTGTAAGACAGGTTGCTTCAAAGGTTGGAAAAAATAAAGCAAATGTAGTGTTAGTAGTGCGTGAAACTTCCGAAAAATACAATGGAGATACAGGAAGTTCAATGACAGAATATGATTTTTCATATAAGAAAGTTTCAGGGGAATGGAAACTTGAGAATGTTGCGTATGATTGCATGATATAATTAAAGCATAAGCGTTCATCGTAAATGTTTATATCGAAACTTTGTTGTGTGCAAAAATATGCATCATATTAATCTAAGGAGGATTTTTAAATGAGAACTCATGGCCGGCTGGTGCAGAATATAGCAGGACTTTTGCTGTTGCTGGCATTATTGTCTTTGCTGCTTCCGTTTTGTAAGTTTAATGCAGGAGCAGGTGACATGACGCTTTCAGGAGTGGAAGTTTTGAAAACCGGAGGAAAAGCTGGTTATACATATTTTAAAACAGGTGCTCTTTCTGATGATTATATATTAAAATCACCATACACATGGGGAGATATAAAACAAAGTGTTTTGTATATAAATAATGCGGGTGGAGCAAAGATAATGGTATTTTGCGGGGTTGCAATAGTAATTCCGATAATATTATGTTTTCTTTCGATGATAATGTTGTTTATGGCTGAGGGAAAAAAGACAATGTTTCTGCCGACGGTATTTACATTTGCAACATCAGCGGAAATGGTGCTTGTACTGCTGTTATTTAGTCAGTTAAGACCGTTTTTAATGGCTGGAGTTTATCTTTTTACATTGCTTAATGTATTTGCACTGATATTTATACTTGCAGGCTGGCTGACAGATGGCTACAGTCAGCCGGACAGAAGACTTGGACGTTATGGAAATGATAATGACAAGAGCAGTGATGATGACAATGACGGTTCACGTCGGAAGAGAACAAAAAGGAAAACACGCCGAAAAAAGAAAACAAAGAAGAAAAAGAAAAAAGACAAGAGTTCTGACAGGAACGATGACAAAAAAGACGACAAAAAGGATGAACAGAAAAATAAAAACAGTAATGCTGTTGTCGGAAAGATAAGTGACGGAAACGGAATTTACCACGGTCTTACATGGAATCTCACAGATGGAAATGAACAGACTGTAACAATCGGAACAACGGCTGATGCAATGGATGCATTGGCATCAAACAGCCTTAAAAATATGAATGTCATAGCAGAGAATAATTGTACGGTGACATTTGATGCGGCTGCTAAAAAATATAAAATTGAGAGTCACTCGAAAGCTGATATTTTAATACTGCAGGATGGAAAAGTTGTCAAATGGCTAAAAAACGGTGACAGTCATGTTGTGACATCCAAAGCAGTGCTTCAGATAGACGGAAGAAGGGATTCGGTGCGATTGGGATAGGTGGAAGGGATAATGTAATGGATAAATAAAAAAGGCAATCGACAGATAAATGAAAGGAGGGTGAGTGTATGCAGTTACCATATTCCGAAGAACTAAATATCGAATATCTCGGACGTTTATTTGATAATACCAGTGAATGTTATAAATTCTTTTGGTTTGATGCGCTTATTACAAATGTAATTGACGGCAAAAATGAAATAGATTATGAAGAGATGGTCGATGAGATGATAGCAGAAGCATGGTATATGGTAACGGAATATCATCTTAACCTCGGACCCAGAGATACATTGGAGGGGCTGATAGATTTAATCAAGGCTAAAAATCCGCAATTAAAATCATGTGAGAAAAAATCGACTATATTAGAGTTTTTAAAGAATACTGATGACAGGGAAATTATAAGTAAAAAAAGAATTTTAACACGGAATGTTCCGTATCGTCTGCAGGCACCTTTTATGGTAAATATAAAGGGAAAAACATGGGATATAGGAGAAAGTAAACTGATTACGAAAATTAATCAGGAAAGCAGGCTGATTTATTATTTTAAAGAATTTGAAGGTCTTTCTACTAAAATAACAGTCCAAGAAGATTGGATGAAATATATTGTAAAAAATAAGGAAATTATCCGGGGATGGCTTGAATGCAAAATGATTAAATATCTTCAAAAGCGCAATCCAAGTGTACCGGGAATTGCAGATAAGCTATACCCGCCACAGGAACGCAAACTTGACAGGATTAAAAAATATTGGAAGATGATTTTGTCAATAGAACAGGTGCGTGATATATATGGTGGTCAGATATTGAATGAAAGAGACATGTCGATTGACCATTTTGTTCCGTGGTCGTATGTGGCACATGATGAAATGTGGAACCTGAATCCGACAACAAAGAGTATCAACAGTTCTAAAAGCAACAATCTGCCTGAGTGGGATATGTATTTTGAAAAACTGGCAAGACAGGAGTATCAATCGTATCGGCTGATGTGGAAGTATGACATAATTCATGATGAATTCGTTAAATGTGCCAAAGAACATATTAACAATGACGAGATTAGGGAGCGTGTTTACAGAGAAGGACTTGATTATGCGGAATTTGCAGGAGAACTGAAATCTATTATTCTGCCAGTGTATCAATCAGCACAAAACTGTGGATTTGGAAAGTGGAGATGGAAGGGCAGAAAATAGGAGATAAGAAATTTGTAATTTTAAAACTTCGTATTTAAAAAGGAATGTCGCCAACATTCAATTCGCACCATATATGTACCACTCACGCAAACCTTCTTGATTTGATGTTAAACACAGTATAATGTTTGTAAATTCATTAGAAAAGCATTGAACAAGGAGGAACAGCCATGAAAAGAAGAGTGACAACAGGAATATTTGCGGCAGTTTTTATGACAGGGTGCTTTATAATTGCACATCCACAGAAAACGCAGGCGGCACAGGCGGTAGCAATTAGTTCGGCAGATGATTTCCTGAAGATTGAGGATAATCCATCAGGAAGTTATTATCTGACAAAAGATATTACTGTTCCGGCAAACACGTCTTTATTTACAAAATGGGACAAGCAGTTTAAAGGAACATTAGACGGAAAAGGGCACAAGATTAAAGGTTATACTTATTCTGCCGGTGTATACACAGATTATGCGAGTCTTTTTGTATATGCAAAAAATGCAACATTTAAAAATCTGACGTTAAGCAATGTAAACATATCGTTAAAAAAGAGTGGAAAGGCAAGTGCACTTGCAGCATATCCAACCAAATGTACATTTTCAAATATTACGGTCAGTGGAAAAATAACAGTCAGCGGTACTACAAGCAGTGCATCCGGAGTAGTAGTATTAGCCAACGGCAAATGCACATTTACAAAATGCGTAAACAAAGCGGATATTACGGTAAATGCATATGACACTACCAATAGTGAGGATGCAGACAGCGTAGACGACCAGGGTGGTGATGCAAACGGAATTGCAGGTTTAGCATATGACAGTACGGCAATAAAATGTTCAAATTCAGGAAAAATTACGATAAACGGCGATCTTCGCTGGGCAAGTGAAAAAATTAGTGCAATTGGTCTGTTTGGCAGTATAAAGGGGATTACAGGCAGCAAAAATACAGGAACTATCACTGCCAAAAATGTAAGCAAAGGTGATTATGCAAGTGGGGGAGTTCTGGCAGTTGGCATAGCAGGTGAAGTGTATGGAGCTGGTAAGAAGATGGTATCCTGCTACAATACTGGAAAGATTAGCGCATCAAATAACAGTAATGATGTTGGAACAGTTGCAGCAGGAATTGTAAATGCTGCAAGCAAAACAGACACAAGAATTATGAGATGTTATAATACGGGAGCAGTTCAGATATCGGGAGTGGCAGGAGGCAAAACAGGTATCGAATCAGGAGCAGGCGGTATAGGTGGTTTAAATGTAGCCTCAATCACTGAAAGCTATAATACAGGAAAGATTGCAGCAAATGTAAAAACCGGTGGGGTAAAAGTAGGCGGTATAGCGGCAGACATCTGTAATGTGCGTAACTGTTATAATACAGGAAGTGTTTCTACAAAAACAAATGCAGTCAGTTACATAGGTGGAATAGCAGGATGGCAGGAAGCGTATGCGAGAGGAAGAGAAAAAGAAGCGGCAGCCTGCAATTATAATATCGGTACAGTTAAAGGAGGAAAGAAAGTAGTAAAAGGTGCCATTATTGGACGCTATGAAGTGGCAGGAATTGCAGGTAAAGCGGCTGTTTATGACAACTACTACAAATCAGGAAAAGCATATGGAGAAGCTGGTATTTCGTGGAAACCATATCTGGCAAAAGCAGTGAAAGTGTCTTCAATCAAGACAAAGAGCTGTCCGAAACTGTCTTCAAAATACTGGGTATATTCTTCAAAGCATAAGAGACTGGTATTGAAGAACAATAAAGAGAAGTAAAATATTTAAAGTAGAATTGGTATTGAAGATATTCTGGAATTTAATGTGAAGTTTGAGCGAATTCATCCATTTCAGGATGGTAATGGTCGTGTAGGGCAATTGATTATGTTCAAAGAATGTCTGAAATATAATATTGTTCCATTTATTATTGAGGGTAATCTGAAGATGTTTTATTATCGTGGGTTGAAAGAATGGGACAGAGAGAAAGGTTATTTGACGGATACATGTCTGACGGCACAGGATAAGTATAAGGCATACTTGGATTATTTTAGGATTGGCTATTAAGGTTTAAGGGATACAGATTGCATCATAATAACTCCAAAATTTCTTGCAAAACAAGGAGAAACAAAACTATGATTTAGAGTGTTATTCATCTGCCACGGCAGGACTGTGAAAAGCCTTATAAATCAAGGAATAATGGGGCAAAACGGGGCATAGTCTGGTAATACAACAAAAAATAAATAACTAGCTATATATTGTGAGTTCTATGCTATACTGGTATTATCAAGAAGAAAGAGGTACCAGTATGGCATACGCAAAAGCAATTGAATTAAACTCTCATGATGTTGAATATCTCCAGTCCCTTGTCCGTACAAGAACTATTCAGGCTCAGGTAGTTGACCGGGCTAAGATGCTTCTTTACAAAGCCCAAGGAGAATCTAATAGGAATATTGCAACCCGTCTGGATGTCAACATAAATACAGTTAAGCTTTGTCTTTCCAAATTCAAAGAAGGAGGCGTGCAGCGTGCTCTTTTTGATGATCAACGAAAAGGCAGACCTGTAGAAATTACAGATGATGCTGTTGCCTGGATTATTGATGTTGCCTGTCAGCGTCCCGCAGATCTTGGTTATTCACAGGAACTTTGGACGCTGAAAAATCTGCATCAGCACATTCAGAATCATGCTGAAGAAGCGGGGTTCCTACGATTAAAAACGATTACAAAACCTATGATCCAGAAGATTCTGAAGCGTTCCGACATCAAGCCATTTAAAATCAAGCATTACTGTGAAAGACGTGATCCTGACTTCGAGTCAAAGATGCACGATGTGCTGGTGGTATATAAACAGGTATCCATGCAGTTTGATGAGGAAGGCAACATTATCATTCCAACCGACCAGCCAATGGTACATACCATTTCCTGTGATGAAAAGCCAGGTATTCAGGCTATAGCAACAACAAGTGAGGATCTTCGTCCAAAGGACGGAAACGGCTGTATATACAGAGATTACGAATATAAATGTCTTGGTACCTTATCTCTCCTTGCAGGGATTGATCTTTTAACTGGTCTTGCAGTTCCGGTGGTAAGTAACACACACAAGAGTTCTAATTTCATTAAACTGCTTGAGAAATTTGATGACATGTATCCAACCGGAGATGTCATCAGAATCATATGTGATAATCATTCAGCCCATAAGTCCAAAGAGGTTCAGAACTACCTTGCAACAAAACCAGAAGGACGCTACATATTTGTATTTACACCAACCCATGGTTTCTGGCTAAATTTGATTGAAAGCTTTTTCAGCAAGATGACAAAGCAGATGCTGAAGGGAATTCGGGTTAACACAAAGCAGGAACTTGAGGACAGAATTTATAAATATTTTGATGAAGTAAATGCTGATCCGGTAGTCTATCATTGGACGTATAAGTTTGATGAAATTTCATCAGAAGACGTTTTGTAAAATGTAGCCAGTTATTTATTATTTGATCTAATAGCAAGATGTAGGCGTTGATGTTAAAGAGTGCTATACGATATCAATTAAACAGGTGAATGTATTTTGGGGAATATGGTAGCTGGATAAAAAATATTTTTTCAGCTAAAATATAATGAAAATATAAAATAGCCGAAAACAACTTGATTTCTTGTCTTGCTTCGTCTAAAATATAACCAGAATATAAATTAGCCGAAAGAGGGTTGAAAATATGAATTATATAAAACGAAATTTGGAGAATGTAGTAAGTCAGGTGACAAAGGAATACCCGGTAGTCTTAGTTACGGGACCGAGGCAGGTAGGCAAGACAACAATGCTTCAGAAATTAATGGAAGGAACAGAAAGAGGCTACGTAACGCTAGATGATTTGAATGAAAGAAATATTGCAAAAACGGATCCGGAATTGTTTCTGCAGTTGCATAAGCCACCTGTATTGATTGATGAAGTCCAGTATGCACCGGAATTATTTACTTATATAAAGATGCATGTAGATAAGAATCATGAACCGGGAGCATTTTGGCTTACTGGTTCTCAAGTATTTAAATTGATGAGAGGGGTGCAAGAGTCCTTGGCAGGAAGGGTGGCTGTTCTATCACTTACATCTTTATCACAGGCGGAAATATCCGGTGGAGAGATGGAACCATTTTCAATTGAAATGGAGGCTTTAAACGAAAGAAAGAAGGAAAGAGAAGAGGCTGATACAAGAGGGATTTTTGAACGAATATATAAAGGATCTATGCCGGCAATTGTAAGTGGTGCTAACAGTAATAGTCAGATTTTCTATAGTAGTTATTTGTCCACTTATATTGAGAGAGATGTAAAAGAATTGTCAGATGCTATAGATTCGCTTAAGTTTCTTAGATTTATTACTGCAGTAGCTGCAAGATGTGGTCAGATGGTGAATGTGGCAGAAATCGCTAGGGATGCAGATATTAATCAGACTCAAGCAAAGAAATGGTTGGCTATTTTAGAAACATTGGGCATAATTTTTTATCTCCACCCGTATTCTAATAATTTATTAAAACGTCTTGTAAAAACACCTAAGATATATTTCTACGATACAGGATTAGTGTGTTATTTAACGAAGTGGAGTAGTGCAGAAACGTTAGAGAGTGGAGCTATGAATGGTGCAATTCTAGAAAATTATGTAGTTGCTGAGATCATGAAAACCTACTTGAATTGTGGAAAAGAACCATACTTGTATTATTATCGAGATAAGGATGCCAAAGAGATTGATATAGTTCTTGAGCATGATGGCGTTTTAAATCCAATTGAGATTAAGAAAACTTCAAATCCGGGTACTGAGCTGGTAAAGGTGTTTGATTTGTTAGATAAGTCATCTACACCTCGTGCGAAAGGAGCTGTTATTTGTATGAAACCAGGACTCAGTGCAATTGACAGAGAGAATTATATTGTACCGATTTGGATGATTTAGGATTAGGGTGAATGGTGTAATGGAATTAGTATTTTTTTATATAAATCAGACTTCATCAAAGTTCATAGAAAAGAAAGGTTTTAATTTTTCTGCCAACTATAATTTTAATGTGGAATATTTTGATGGGAGATATGTATTAAAATAAAATGAATGCAATGTGCGGTTGCCGGAATATTTTTTCGATGATAAAGGTTGCATTACAAATATTACAGCTATTGTAGGAGAAAATGGTGCCGGGAAAACTACGCTGTTAAACCAAATTTCAAATTATTATGGAAGTGTAAAAGATAAAACCCACGATTTACAATACGAAGAATTTTTTTCTCAAAGATATGAAGAGGATAAGACGATAGCAATATATCTTCATGATGCAAAATTAGTGTGTTATCACAATATAGATAATTTTGAGAATGAAACGAATGTTGAGGCTATTTTTTTATATCAGGGTTCTACTGAGTTAATGAATATTGTTAAAAATAATAGAGCGTTTGAGAATGTTAGTAAAATTTGTTTGTCGAATAGTATGTATTCATTGGAGGATGGAGTTTCTACACATCGGAGTATTAGTAAAATTGCTCTTAATGTGAACTCTTTGAAAACTTTAAAAAGTATTTTTTATAAAAAGAAATGTAGAAATGTATCTTCGTGTGCTGGTGGGTATTATGAATTTCAGGATATTCTTTGTAATGTTAAAAGTGTGAATGAATTTCAGCAGATATTAGATATTTTATATTTACAGTATATTAAAGAGCAGAATATAAAAAGCGTGTTTGCACATAATATTGTTGGAAATTTGGAGATAAAGTTCCAAACATTTAAGCATTGTTTGGATGAAAAGTTTGATGATTTTGCAGGTGAAAACAACAAGGAATCGTCTTTACGTCCATTTTATGAAGTGTTGGTAAAAGAATTATTATGTGATTTTGACTTTACTTTATTGAAAACAGATATTTTTGCAGTTATATATATGAATTTGTTATTTGAAATAATAACCTATCTTAGATTTGATACATATGAGGGAAGATCCTTAATAACAGATAAAGAAGGGCTTGTAAAATATGTGAGAGGTATTATTTCTGAGATGGTAGATAAAAAATCTGCATATGCTTTCTATTTTGAACAGGCATTAGAAGAAATTCAAGAATATGAAGAGATATTAAATAATTGCGAAATGTTTCCGTGCCAATTACCAGTATTAGATTATGCATATGTCTCGTACAAACAAGTAATGTATGGAACAAAAGAATACGGACAATTTCTTGATTTAGTTAAGCGGTCTGTATTTGAACGCGAGTACTCTTATGTACTTAAATACATAGATATAGGAGGATTACGCCTTGCTTCCGGAGAGAGGGCATTGTTGAATTTCTTTTCTTGGATGCATCTGGTTCCATATTTCAATTTCATAAGTAATGATGTAGAAGAAAGTTTGCGTGATAATGTGCTTTTGCTTATTGATGAGATAGACTTGTATTGTCATCCCCTTTGGCAACAAAATTTGTTATGTTATTTGATAGAAGAGGTAAGTGCACAATATTCGGGGAAGAATGTGCAAATTATTTTTACTACGCATAGTCCCGTGGTGTTGTCAGATATGCCACTAAGCAATGTCATATTTTTGAAAAGAGAAAATAATAAATGTTGTATTGATGAAGAAAGGTATCACGAAGAAACATTTGGAGCTAATATATACAAGCTTTTTAATGATGCCTTTTTTCTTGGGAAAAAGGGACAAACGGGAGAATTTGCCAAAAGAAAAATAAAAGATATTATTGATAAAGTAAGGCCTGATACGAGAAATATAGATGAAGTGAGTTATCCTACATTGACAGAAGAGGAAATAGCTTCATTAGAACAGCAAATTGCTATGATTGGTGAAAAAATAGTACGAGATAAATTGTATGAGATGTTATTAAAGTGTAAGTATAATTCTTTAGAAACACGGGAAAAGAAGATAAAGATTTATGAAGAAAAAATTAAAAGGTTAAAAGCGGAGAAGATGTATGATACCAATTAACTTTAAGGAATTAAATGACAAAGATAGGCTCTACCATTCTTTGCTTAATGTAAAATCCAATCAAAGAAAAAAGACAGAGTATGTGAAAAAAATACGAGGAATAAATGATTGGTGTCTTAAGAATATAGTGGTAAAAGGGAGAAAATATTCTTTTCCAGATATAATTAAGGCAGATTATGAAGAGATTGTTAAAATTGCTAAGGTGTACCAAGCTAGTAAAAATAAATTATCAGATTCGAAAAAGAAATTTATAATAGATACGCTATACAAACAAAGATTTCCTAGAGTAGAATTTGTAGAAGCGCTACAAGTTACTGTGTGTCCATATTGCAATCGTAATTTTGTGAATTCAACATATAAAAGGACACTGTGTGATTTAGATCATTTTTATGATAAAGAGAAATATCCGTTATTGGCTGTATCATTTTATAATTTGATTCCTGTTTGTCATGCCTGTAATCATGCTAAGTTAAATAAAGCTATATCATATTCACCGCATGATAAGAAGTTTGGTACAGATGATTTGTTAGAGTTTGATTATTTTATTACAGGACCAGATTACTTGTATGATAATAAGCAAATTGGGATAGAAATAGATTATAGTAACCAATTTAAAGAGAATGTAAAGATATTGAAATTACGAGAAGTATATCAAGTACACTCAGATATTTTACAAGAATGTGTTAAGAAGGCGATAATATTTAATCCGGAGTATTTGTCTGAGTTGTTGGTTACATATGATGGATTATTTGAATCTGAAGAAGAGTTGTATAGAATTGTATTTGGAAATTACATAGAAGAATCTTCATATGGAAAGAGACCATTATCCAAAATGACAAAAGATATATTGAAAAAGTTATTGGAGGATATTTATGGACTTAGCATTTAAAATATTAGCAATGGGGAAAACTACTTTGGGCATTTCAGCACTCGCCGTATGCAGAGATAGCGCAAGAGGCTTTTTCTGTGTGGGAATGGTTTGAAAATTAAAAATACCCTTGAGGAAAATCAAAGCAATATCCTCAAGGGTATTTTTATACGTTTTTCTCGACCAGCAAATCAATTTTCTGCCCATCCATCCCTATCGCATTCTCGCGTTGCTCCTTGCATATGAGCAAATCGGGATGTTCTTCATCCAGAAATTTATGGAATATGCTTTCAGCCTGTGCGTAGTACATAAGGGCTGCTTTAGCATTGCGCATTGAGGCATGGACGGCGGCAAGGTTTTGAAGCAGATATCCTTTGGTAAGAGTGTCAGATTCATACAACTTTATCCGTGATGTCAATACAACTCGTGAAAATTCTTGAAGCTTCCGGAAATTTACCTTGCTGATATAAAAGCTTGGCATACGTGGTCATGGTATAGAGGCCGCTTGGAGAAAACTGCATTTGTGTCTGTATAAGTACATTGGCGGATTTTTGGATATAATCCAAAGCCTGCTCTGATTTGCGCAGTTTCATACAATAACTTCCGGCATCCAGATACATGGATGATAAATTGAAGATGCCTTCGTATTCACCAAGAAGCTTTTGGAATAGACGGTAGTGATGCAACTGAGAATTGATTTCTAATCCATGAGAAACTAATTTCTTCCAAGTAGTCCGTTCATCTTTATTTACAAAGAGCAGTGTAGTATTCAGAATATCTAATGCGGAGAAGTTAGAGCGTCTGTCTGCATTGAATGCCCTGCTTAACATGGATGAAAAAGGCAATGACGGGATTGATCCTCTGCTGTATTGCATGCAATGCGGCAGGGGATTTTTTTACAAAAGTAAAAATTTTACCCCTTAAAGTAAAATTAATCCGTTCAAATTCGATTGCATTTTCCTTATAATGACTATATCATTATTTGAACAAGGAGGGTTTTTTATGTTACTTAAAAAACGAATTCTTCCCCTGGCTTTATCTGCCATTATGGCTGTATCCGCGTTGACCGGCTGTGGCAGCAGTTCAGAGAAAGACAGCTCATCAGGGGCTGAGACAACCCTGACCATGTGGACGATCGCCACAGAAAGCGACTCTTTCCACAAACCGTATCTTCAGGCAATCGAGGAGTTTGAGAAAAATCATCCCGGTGTAAAGATTAATATGGAAACATTTGAAAATGAATCCTATAAAACGAAGATCAAAGCGGCCGTCGCTGCCAATGAACTTCCTGACATTTTCTTTACCTGGGCGGGTATATCCGCCACATTTACTCTGCTACTACAAATGTGATAGTTATTAGACTTCGTTGCTTTTAGCCAACTTATCTCTCGCAGCCTAGCCTTATATGTGATTTCTGTCCGTCGGACCAGAGATTTGCTTACAGCTTCCTTCAGATTCCACCTCACGATGGACACCCTTGCTGTTCGGCTATACACTTCCCACTATCCGGGCGTTTTTGGGACTTTCACCCATTAGAGTGCGCCCATGGCGCGCAAACTAAAAAAATAAGCCAGCAGGGATAATCCCTAACTGGCTGTTAAAAGTTACTCTATATGATCAGGCAATGCCTGTTGTAATGATTAAATCGGGCTTTTCCCGATGTGTTTAGCTGTAACCACCTCCTTTCAAGGCGCAAAAAAAGCACCTTAACCATATTGGCTAAAGTGCTTGTATTAGTTTGATATTAA
>ENA-OROL01001958-OROL01001958.1-human-gut-metagenome-genome-assembly--contig:-NODE-1958-length-15465-cov-2.282284_pt1 | contig 15465 bp, 10 predicted proteins | sample MGYA00242128_ERZ509048 | MGnify/ENA primary metagenome ERZ509048 (study PRJEB26280, sample SAMEA2338750) | human gut metagenome | biome: human gut; feature: human-associated habitat; material: faeces...
TTTACGACATCAAAATAATTATATTCCCGGACTTTCGCTACCCGAATTTTGTTATGAGCGGTCGGCAAGGTGTTCTCCTTGTTACTTAACAACTCTTCGTACAGCTTCTCTCCCGGTCTTAACCCCGTGTAGATAATGGAAATCTCCTTATCCGGATCAAATCCCGATAATTCAATCATCCGTCTTGCCATATCGGCAATCTTCACGGGACGTCCCATCTCGAAAATATAAATCTCACCTCCCATACCCATCGTTCCGGCTTCCATCACCAAACGACAAGCTTCCGGGATCGTCATGAAATAACGAATAATATCCGGATGAGTCACCGTAACAGGTCCCCCGTTGCGAATCTGTTCTCGGAATCTCGGAATTACCGAACCGTTAGATCCCAAAACGTTCCCAAAACGGGTTGTGATAAAACGGGTAGTTCCTGCTTGCAAACCATCCCGAATGGCCACACTTAAACTTTGTACATATATCTCGGCCAAGCGCTTGGAGGCCCCCATGATATTCGTCGGGTTAACCGCCTTATCCGTGGAAACCATAAAAAAACGTTCCACCCCATATTTCACAGCATGATCTGCAACATTCATTGTCCCAAACACATTCACACGCACGGCTTCACAGGGATTCGATTCCATCAAAGGCACGTGCTTATAAGCTGCCGCATGGAATACCACTTGAGGATGATAATTACGGAACACAAAATCCATTCGATCAAGAGATCTCACGTCCCCGATCACAGGCACAAAAAGAGTCTTCGGGAACTTATCCGTAAATTCCAACTGGATATTATGCATTGGAGTTTCAGCCGAATCCAGAAATATCAATTGCTTGATATTAAAACGTGTCAATTGACGACATAACTCACTCCCGATAGAACCAGCAGCACCTGTTACCATGACAACTTTCCCTTCCAATCCTTCCGCAATCTCCTTCATGCTAATCTTTATCTCGTCACGCCCAAGCAATTCTTCCAAACGGATTTCCTTCATTTGCGGGCGCGGCAACTGCCCGTCGCTCATCTCCTCCACGGAAGGCAATACCAACATTTCCAACTCCAATTTCTGACAATAACGCACCAATCGTTTTTGTTCTTCCTGAGCGGTCCGATAATTCGGGAACACGATTCCATCAACCCGTAAACGCTTTACCAACCGGTTAAATCCTTCTTCTCCCGTGATAAAATATACCGATTCACCGGATAACCGGTAATGCTTATATCTTTTTCCAATAGTCAAATACCCCGTTACCTTGTAAGATGGCAAGAAACTGTTAGAAACTGCCGTACTGAGCGAGGCAGAACAATCATCCATCCCGAAGATCAACACCCGCTTTTGTTCTCCATGCAAACGAATTTTCAAAAAATCATACAGGCTTACTAACACTACTCGCACGGAAACCAACACTACGGTAGTAGTCATCATGTCCAACAAAGCCCCTAAAATCAATCTCTCATTAGATACCTGTGGGTAGAATACATGAATCAAAGGGTAAAGAATAATCACTTTCAAAGCCATCGCTATCCCCAAACGCCAAGTTTCTCGTAATGTGGTGAAACGCATCACGACACGATGAGCATGTAATATGGCAAACGCCAAAGCACTAATGACCGCCGCCAATAATGCCAAATATGCAACCCATGACCAAACAACAAGTTCTTCCCTGACAAACCGGATAAGCCAGTAAGCAAAAACCGTTACCAAAGTTGAAAGCACAACGTCAATTCCCATCACGATCCAGCGACTCAGGTATCTCGTGTGTACAATCTTGGTAGCTAATCCATTCGGTCCAAATAAATAATTTTTCATTCAATTCCTTTTTACAACAATACCGCATCCCGCAACCTCGGATGCTTTTTATCCTTCTCCGACAATATAATATCCTCTAACGGTAATTTCCAATCTATTCCTAAATCCGGATCATCGTAACAAATCGCCCCTTCATAATCCGGAGCATAATACTCGTCACACTTATACTGAAATATCGCTTCCTCACTCAAAACCGCAAATCCATGCGCAAATCCCTTCGATAAGAACAACTGCAATTTATTCTCTTCACTCAGCTCCACGGCAACATACTTCCCAAAAGTCGGTGAACCTCTACGAATATCCACGGCAACATCCAAAACTCGACCTTTCACCACTCTCACCAGTTTCGCCTGCGTATATGGAGGTAATTGATAATGCAAACCCCGTAAAACACCATATTTAGATTTAGATTCATTATCCTGCACAAACACCGTTTTACTTACCTTCTCTTCAAAATGTTTTAAAGAAAAACTTTCGAAGAAATATCCCCGATCATCACCGAACACCCGCGGTTCAAGTATAAAAACGCCTTCTATTTCAGTCTCAATAACCTTCATTATAATTGAAAATTGAAAATTGAAAATTGAAAATGTACCTAATGGTACAATTTCATACCTCAATTTACAGATTATACATTGATTCGTAATACTTCATATATTCCCCACTCGTCACGTTATCCAACCAATCCTGATTCTCCAAATACCATTTTACCGTTTTTTCAATCCCCTCCTCGAACTGCAGGGAAGGCTCCCAACCCAACTCTTCATGCAATTTAGTGGAATCAATAGCGTAACGCAAATCGTGACCGGCCCGGTCTGTTACATACGTGATCAGTTTCTCTGAGGTTCCTTCCGGACGGCCTAATAAACGATCAGTAACCTTGATCATGACCTTAATCAGATCAATATTCTTCCATTCGTTAAACCCGCCTATATTGTAAGTGTCCCCCACTTTACCTTTATGGAATATCAAATCAATTGCCCGTGCATGATCCTCCACGAACAACCAATCCCTCACATTCTCTCCCGTTCCATACACCGGAAGTGGTTTATTATGACGAATATTGTTTATAAACAACGGGATTAATTTCTCCGGGAACTGGTAAGTTCCGTAATTATTAGAACAATTAGAAATTTTCACGGGTAAACCGTAAGTATCATGATAAGCTCTCACGAAATGATCGGAAGAGGCTTTCGACGCCGAATAGGGAGAATGAGGATCATATTTTGTGGTCTCCAAAAAGAAACCTCCATCTGGTTGCAAAGAACCATACACTTCATCCGTTGAAACATGATAAAACAATTTTCCGTCAAAATTACCCTCCCAAGCCAATTTAGCAGCTTGCAACAAACTTAACGTTCCCATTACGTTTGTCTGGGCAAAAGAAAACGGATCTTTAATAGATCGATCCACGTGACTTTCTGCTGCTAAATGGATTACCCCATCTATTTCATATTCAGCAAAAACCTCACGCATTTTCTCAAAGTCACAAATATCCGCTTTCACGAACTTGTAATTCGACATGTTCTCAATATCCTTCAAATTCGCTAGGTTACCCGCATAGGTCAACTTATCTAAATTGACAATACGATATTCCGGATACTTGTTTACCATTAGCCGAACCAGATGCGAACCGATAAACCCGGCTCCGCCAGTGATTAATAAATTCTTCATTCTTCAAAATTTAGTTTCAAGTTTACAGGTTACAAGTTGCAGGTTGTGCTATCCAGATAAGTAATTAACTCATGATACCTTTCGACAAAACCATACAATCGGACAATAACCCATTTACCTTTATTTCATCTATATACTTTAAATCCCTAGCCAAATATAACATACTTCTCACTTCACCACAACACCCTCTCGATATTTGCAAGAACTTCTTAAACATCACATTACCTCCCGCCTCATATCCTTCTGCGATATTATTCATCACCGAAACCGCCGCCCTCCTAACCTGATCATTAAACCCATAATCCTTCACTCCAGCCGTGTACAAGTAAACCTGATTTACCAACAAACGGGCATCCTGCCAAATCTTAAAATCCTCAAAACACCTAACCGTCCCCATAAATAAATTGTAACCAGTAAAATAACTTGTAACCTGCAACCAGCTAACCTGCAACTTATTGAAATTATTGCAATAATTTCAATAAATACTGCCCATACTGGTTTTTAATCATCGGTTGCGCTACTGCCCTCAACCGACCCGCATCAATCCATCCCTTCATATAGGCAATCTCCTCAAGACAAGCGATCTTTAATCCTTGACGTTTTTCGATAACTTCCACAAAGTTAGAGGCCTCAGCCAATGAATCATGAGTCCCCGTATCCAACCAAGCAAATCCACGTCCTAATAACTGAACTTTTAAATCGCCAGCCTCCAAAAAGGTCTGATTCACAGAAGTAATTTCCAACTCACCGCGAGCAGACGGTTTTATCTCTTTAGCAACACGAACCACTTCGTTCGGATAAAAATACAACCCGACCACGGCATAATTCGATTTCGGCCTCTTCGGTTTTTCTTCAATACTCAGCACATTCCCGTCTTGATCGAATTCGGCCACCCCGTAACGCTCCGGATCATTTACCCAATAACCGAAAACAGTTGCTTTATCCTCTCCTTCTGCGGCTCTCACGGCATCTAACAACATTCCTGTAAAATGTTGTCCATAAAAAATATTATCCCCCAACACCAAGCAAACCGAATCATTTCCGATAAACTCTTCCCCGATAATAAATGCCTGTGCTAACCCATCCGGGCTAGGTTGTTCTGCATACGTGAAATGAACCCCGTAATCGGAGCCATCACCGAGTAAACGCTCGAAACCCGGCAAATCTTGCGGGGTTGAAATAATTAAAATATCCTTGATTCCCGCCAGCATCAATACTGAAATGGGATAATATACCATCGGCTTATCATATATCGGCAATAACTGCTTTGATACGCCTTTCGTAATTGGATATAACCTGGTCCCGGATCCACCGGCTAATACAATTCCTTTCATATCATTAAATTCTGACGCGAAGTTATCATTTTATTTATAGGCTCCAGTATTTCATCAGGTGAATTTTCCCCCTGTAAATTCCTTTTATATCTCCTAATACAGCGTGTTCGTATGTCAATCCCCGGAAATACCCCTCGTCCAGATCCATGTACTCCTTATGCGCTACTGCCACGATAACTGCATCATAATTTGCCCGTGGTTTCTCAATCAACTTAAAACCGTATTCGTGCATCACTTCTTCGGAATCTGCATTCGGGTCCGTGACATCCACATCCACGCCAAAATCTTTCAATTCGTTCACTATATCCACGACTTTCGAATTCCGAATATCCGATACATCCTCTTTAAACGTAACCCCCATAACCAACACTCGAGCACCCAGAATATTCTTTCCCATCCCGATCATCTTCTTCACAATCTTCTTGGCTATATATCCTCCCATCGAGTCATTTACAAACCGCCCGGCATTAATCATTTGCGGATGATACTTCAACTCTTTTGCCTTATGTACCAAGTAATATGGATCTACCCCGATGCAATGTCCTCCCACTAAACCGGGATAAAACTTCAAAAAATTCCATTTCGTCCCCGCAGCCTCCAGTACGTCATACGTGTTGATACCAATACGGCTGAAAATAATGGATAACTCGTTCATCAGAGCTATATTCACATCCCGTTGTGTATTTTCAATAATCTTCCCTGCCTCGGCCACCTTAATATTCGGAGCCCGGTGTACTCCCGGCTTCACCACCATCTCGTAAACCTTAGCCACCGTTTCCAAGGTCTCTGCATCACATCCTGAAACAATCTTTACCGTGTTAGCCAACGTGTGAATCTTATCGCCCGGATTAATACGTTCTGGAGAATAACCGATCTTAAAATCAATTCCAACTTTCAGTCCGGATACTTCTTCCAACACCGGAACACAATCTTCTTCCGTACACCCCGGATAGACCGTAGATTCATAAACTACGTAATCTCCCCTCTTTAAGGCCATTCCCACCGTACGGGATGCCGCCAACAGGGGTTTCAAATCCGGTTGATTAAACTTATCTATCGGGGTCGGAACCGCCACGATAAAAAACGACGCTTCCCGTAACTCATCCACGGAAGAAGTAAAATAAATATCGCTATTCTCAAATGCTTTCGGCTCCAACTCATTACACGGATCAATTTTCTCTCGCATCTTTGCCAACCGTTCCTCATTAATATCAAAACCGATCACGGAAATCTTCTTGGCAAACTCCAACGCTATCGGTAACCCGACATACCCCAACCCGACTAATGCTAACTTTGCCTTTTTATTTAGTAACTTATTATACATACACAACAATTTAAAATGTAGAGTTTAGAATTTAGAATGAAACCAAAAGCAACGGTTTGTGCGACTAGAGTCTAAAATCATTAAATCTAAAATTAATCCAGCCTATCTTCCGGCCCCAACGGACGGTACGGTCCATCTTTCACTTCAAAAATCACGGTTCCTTTCTCCACGACTTCCAACGTGTGCCATTGCCCGGCAGGTATATGAATACCATATTCACCTTTCAACGGATTCAAAGTCACGGACTCGGTCACCCGCTTGTCATCATCATAAAAAAACACGTTAATTTCACCGCGCAACACAATATAAGTCTCTGCAGTAAAACAATGTCTATGCACAGGTAATTCAGTCCCCGGCTCCAGAGCATTCAACAAGCGTTGAGCATTTGCCTCCAACGTATCGTGAAAATTATAATTCATCCTCAAACGCGGACTCTCTGTAGCTTGCCGAGAAACCTCATCTAACAACCCATTATCAATAATCTTCATTTTCCCTTTATTTTTAGTTTTTACCCTTAGTTTTTTATCTTCTAATTCTTATCTTTCAGTTTTTAACTTTTATCTTTTAGTTTTTATCACCTTCCCCAACCGAAAGGATGTTTTACCAATGGTAATTTTGCCAAGGGATGATAATCCCCTTTTAAACCAATTGGGGTTGCGTGTCGAATATCATGAACAATCCCGATACAATTACGGGCTTCTTCTATACGGAACCCTTCTCCTGCCAAAATTTTCCGATAACTCTCAGTATGTAGTTCCGTGAATCCTTGACTAAATTCAAATTCCTCCCCCTCAATACGGATAGAACGATAAGTTCTTTTCTCCCCTTGCACGGCATTTTCCGGCAAATTGTCAGCATTTATACTCAAAAAATAACGTACACGAGCCTTTTCCAATCCCAAGAAACCAGCGACTCGGTCGTGAGTCATCACATGCACGATATTCTCCTTTACCGGACCAAAAATCCATGACAACATATCATAAAAATGGACTCCGATATTCGTGGCGACTCCCCCACTCTTCCGCTCGTCCCCTTTCCAACTCGTGTAATACCAATTTCCACGAGAAGTAATATAAGTCAAATCCACGTCATACACCTTGTCTTTCGGTCCTTCCTCGATCTTCTTTTTCAGAGCTTTTATTGACTCATGTAAACGCAGTTGCAGGATCGTGTACCCTTTATGTCCAGTCTCTTTCTCCACGTCTTCCAATGCATCTATATTCCAAGGATTCAATACTAATGGTTTCTCGCAAATCACATCAGCCCCCAAACGCAAACCATAACGGATATGAGCATCGTGCAAATAATTCGGCGTACAGATTGATACCATGTCCACCCGTTCGTCTGTCTTCTTCAATTTTGAACAATGACGATCGAACAACTCCATCTCCGTGAAAAAAGAACAATTCGGGAAATAACTATCCATGATGCCCACGCTGTCAAACTTGTCATAAGCAGCTACCAACTGATTCCCCGTGTCTTTTATGGCTCGCAAATGTCTTGGAGCTATATATCCTGCCACGCCAATAATTGCAAAATTCTTCATATCTGTTTTATTAATTCTTTACTCTCGTCTACCTTTTTGTCAAACTAAAAATTTGAACTTCAAAAATATAACTTTAATACATTACATCAAACGAAAGAAGGACGAAATTCGAAGTTATTTTTCCTTCGTACATTTCAATGCCTCGTACAAAACTTCTATCGGATGTAAAGCCTGTTTCCCCGTGCCATCCTTTATTTGTTGTCGGCAACTTGTTCCCGGAGCTGAAATACAAACATTCTCCCCAGCACCCCTCACGGCTGGAAACAACACTTGTTCCCCGATTTTCATGGACAACTCGTAATGTTTTTTCTCGTACCCAAAAGCTCCCGCCATCCCACAACATCCGGAAGGAATAACCTCCACGCTATAATTCACTGGCAAAGATAACATTTCTCGAGAAGGCTCGACGGAAGCCAATGACTTTTGGTGACAATGCCCATGCAACATAATCTTCAACGGTTGATCAGTAAATTGTTCTGCCCGTATTCTTCCGGCACGAATCTCTCGGGTAAAAAACTCGTCATACAACAAGCAATTTTTTCCTAATCTCACGGCCTCTTCCTTCAAATCCTCTCCTACCAAATCCGGATATTCATCCCGGAACGATAATATACACGAAGGCTCAATACCTACTAATGGAATATTTTCTGTAACCAAGTCTTTCAACAATAGTACATTCTTCCGGGCCACTCCTTTCGCCACCTTCAACATACCTTTCGAAATCGCTGTCCGTCCACTTTCTACGTGTTTCGGAATAATAACCTCATACCCTAACCAATCCAGCAATTCGATCATCTTTATCCCAATCTCCACGTCCATGTAATTGGTAAACTCATCGGCAAAAAGAAACACTCTTCCCACGATCTCACCCCTATTCTTTTGCCGATAACGACCAAGCCAATGTTTCAACGTGGTCTTATAAAGAGTAGGTATCGTCCGTTTCGGAGCAAAATGCAATATTCGTTTCAACATATTCCCAGTCATCCGGTTTCGAACGATGGCATTATAAAACCACGGTAAGATCGTACCCAAACGCTGAATTTCTGTCAAACGGGCAATCAAAAAAGCCTTCATCGGTACCCCGCACACATCATAATGCTGTTGCAAGAACTCTGCCTTAAAACGAGCAATATCCACGTTAGAAGGACATTCTGATTTACACGCTTTACATGAAACACAGGTATCTAACACTTCTAAAATCTCCCGCTGATCATATATCTTTTTCGTTCTCGGACGAGTCATCAACTCCCGTAACGTATTCGCCCTAGCGCGTGTCGTATGACTCTCTTCCCTTGTGGCACGAAAACTCGGACACATCGTACCACCAAAAGCATATGATTTCCGACAATCTCCCGAACCGTTACATTGCTCAATAGCGCACAACCAACCTTTTTCCTTCGAAAAATCAAAATAAGTGCGACACATCACATTCGAATCCCCTACCTCATATCGAAGAGAGGTATCCATGGGCGGTGTGTTCACAATCTTCCTTACGTTAAAAATGCCCTCCGGGTCCCAACAAGCTTTAGTCTCCTGCATCAAGCCATACACCTTCTCCCCGAACAACAATGGCATAAACTCCCCTCGTAAACGTCCGTCACCATGTTCTCCACTTAAAGAACCGCGATGCTTCTTCACTAACCTAGCTGTCTCTTCCGCCACTCGCCGGAATAACACCCGGTCATTCTCATCTTTCAAATTCAACACGGGACGTAAATGCAACTCACCCGTACTGATATGCGCATGATATACGCACTTCAATCCCAGTCGTTCCAGCATCTCCCCGAAATCCTTCATGTAAGCAGGTAACCGTTCCGGAGCCACGGCTGTATCCTCGATCACGGACACGGGCTTCGCATTCCCCGGCATTCCGGACAACAACCCTAGTCCTGCCTTCCGTAAACTCCACACCCGGTTAATATCACTCCCGTACACTCTCGGGAAATGATACCCATACCCGTGCATCTTCATATCCGCTTCGATCTGGTCTGCCACCTGATCCACCTCTTCCCTGCTTTCCTGTGCCAACTCGACAATCAGTATGGCAGCAGGATCACCTTGAACGAAAAAACGGTTCTTATTTTGTGCTATATTTCCTTTACTTAGTTCTAATATATTCTGGTCCATTAACTCGATAGCCACCGGGTGATGTTTCAATGCGACCAGATTTCCCTCAAACGCTTCTTCTAATGTCCTGCAATGTACGCAAATTACCGCTTTTTCTCTGGGTGGTAACGGGACAAGATTCAATTTCAACTCGGTCACAAATGCCAGAGTTCCTTCTGATCCGGCTAATAACTTGCACAAATTAAACTTTTCCTCATAAAGGACATCAAAGTAATCCGAGTACAACAACTGATCAATGGCATACCCAGAATTTCTTCTCCGCAAAGCCGGGTCCGGAAAATGTTGAATAATCTCCTCTCTACTATTTTCCAACATCTCCACAGAACACCTGTATATCTTTCCCTCCAACGTGTCTTCCGCCATTTTATCCCTCACCTCATCTTTCTCCATTCCCTTCAACCAAGCCTCCTCCCCGTCACTCAAAATAACTTTTGCCTCCAGAAGATGATCCCGGGTACTCCCATACACTAAAGAATGAGAACCGCACGAATTATTTCCCACCATTCCTCCCAGACAACAACGATTAGAAGTAGAAGTCTCCGGACCGAAGAACAAGCCCAACGACTTTACACGCATATTCAATTCATCCAACACCACCCCCGGCTCAACCCGAACCCAATGTTCTTTTTCATTTATCTCTAGCACGTGATTCATATACCGAGACACATCAACGACCACCCCTTTCCCTACCACCTGCCCCGCTAAAGAAGTTCCCGCAGCACGGGGAATCAATGTAATTCCATTTTTCCTAGCAAACTTGATACATTCCTTCACGTCCGAAGCATCCCGAGGATATACAACAGCTAATGGCATCTCCCGATAAGCCGATGCATCTGTCGCATAAATCATTTGATGAAGAGAGTCCGTCATCACGTCTCCCTTCATATTTCGTGTTAACTGTTCAAAATCAATCATTTTCAAAGACTATCAAATATTCTATCACACGCCCCGGTCCCCACGTAGCGCAAAGGTAAAAAACTTCTCATAAAAAGAGGTATGCCAATACATTTTGACACACCTCCTGTAATATGAAAACCGGATTCCCGGCTACAAGCTTATTCTTTTATAAACCGTTTCAATTTATCATTTCCCAAAACATTAGCCACAAAAGGTAATGCCAGAACCGTACCCACTCCAGCAAAGCCTCCCAAGAACGTAAACAATACGCAAATCAATCCCCTTTTAGGTTTAGAACGTTCAATCGGAACTACAACCGGTTCCACGATCGTCAAAATCGGTGTAGTTTCATTCACAGCAATCTTAGCCTGTTCCATCTGTTTTGCCAACTCGGAATACACGCTATAAGTAAGATTATACTCGTTCGTTAAAGCCTCCTCCTGAGTCTTGGCCACGGCAGAAGAAAAACTCTTGTTCGCATCTCTGAAACGAGCCAAACTATCCTGCATCTTCTCGTAACGTTTTTTTGCAGCATCATATTGTTGCTCCACGAATATCAAGTTTGACTTCACCTTCTCGATTTTGAAATCCGTAATATAAGTCTGTAACAACTCTTGAGCCCGTTCTGCCAACTGAGCTACAGCCAAAGGTTCTCCCAAGGACGCAGACAACTGTACATAACCGTCTTTATCATTCACGTTCAAAGAAATCATATCATTCAACATCTCTGACATTTTCTTCTCATCTTTTGAAAGAGACTGTATCGCACTCCCTTGACCCGCAGAAATCATAGTCGTATCTTCTCCCCGGATTGCATTTATGATCACTCCCGGTAAACCAATCGTGTATTTTACAATTGTTCCTCCTAAACTAAATTTTTGGTATTCATCCTTTGTATAATAATCCAACAACGTGATCGGTTGATCATACTCTTCAAACTTTAACGGGGTTGCCATCAAATCCTTCTTAAAAGGAATACTTGCCACAATTTTAGGATAAATTGTCGGAGATAAAACTTCACCACCAGAAGCCCCACCTAAATTAATCCCGACCATAGAGGCCAGTCCACTCAAATTTCCACCGACTTTCTTATCCCCGGATTGAGGGACCATCGTACATCCGGCAGTATATTCTTTCGGACTAAACAGGGCAACTAATACCCCTAGTACCATAAACACGACTGTAATCTTCAGTATCAGTTTCCGGTTTTTCCATAGCTTTTGGACCACCTCAACCAAATCAATTTCTTCCTCCTGTGGCATCTGATTTGCCTGCTTTACTTCCTGTTCCATACTATTTCGTGTTGTTAAGAATTGCAGTAACCATTGCCGCTATCGAGGTCGTTGATGATGCCAAACTCAAAATTTCCGGCAACCCCATCCGATTCTTGTTCACGGATTTCAACGGAACAATAATCTCGCTTCCCGGCTCTATCTTTGTACGATTTCCCTTACAAACAGCTAGTGTTCCGTTCGGGTACAACACGTAAGCCTTTCGTTTTTTCGCATCAACACTGTATCCTCCCGCATTTTCTATATAATCCTTATACTTCATTTTCTTGAAATATGTCACAGCATTAGGATACATCACAGCCCCACTAATCTTAACAGTATTCACATAATTAGAAACTTGTAACACATCTCCTTCCCGAAGGATCAAATCAGATTCCCCTCCTGGATTCTCTAACGCATCTTTCAAGTCAATACCGACATAATATACCTGTTCAAACGACATACTATCAACAACAACTGAATCACGTCTTGAATATTTAGCCAACTGCATTGCAGACTTCACTCTTTCCAACTCATCTGCATTCATACGACGCAACAAGCGGGCACCTTTCACGTAAGCTTTAGAAGTCACACCACCAGCCCGCTTTACCAGATCCGAAAGACGATCATTTGATGAACGTTTGGCATACACTCCCGGGTAAAGTACCTCTCCCCTCACCACAACATTCTGTTGTTCGCTGTATCCCGGAGAACGACGCACCTTTATCTCATCAAAAGGCTCAAGGATAAATCCAGGATCTCCCTCTACCACCAAGCCATCCTTCAAAGCAAATGTGAACAATTCAGCCTCTACCGGCGCTTCCTCCGTACTATTAGGAGCCTTAATTCTCCGAGAAACATCCACCCGAACCATAGAAGCCGATTCCAACAACCCTCCAGCCTGAAGAACAGCATCTTCCAACGTCATGTTATCCACAAAAGGATATTTCCGAGGATTCTTTACCTCTCCTAGAATATCAATCACGTAATCTCCCCGCAATTCAGTTGCAGAAGGCACATACAAGCGGTCATTCTTTTTCAATGGGATGTCGTCAATCTCACCTCTTAACAATTTTCCCAAATCAACCGCAAGCATTTCTTGACTTAAATCCTCTTTCTCTCGATATAAAATCGTTCTATTTAAAAAGGCATCTTCCCGAGGCCCTTCCACCACATTTATCAAATCCTTCACAGTCTTGATGGAATTATTTATCGCATAATTTCCAGGGCGATATACAGCTCCCGCCACGGATACCCGATTTTCGTACCGACTTATAATAGAGTCTACCATGATCGAGTCTCCATTCGCTAACTTAAAATCGACAAAATCATCATTATACACGGTATACATCTGAAATTCGGAATCTCCCTTACGACTCACATTCACATTTTTCTTGTAAGCATTACTGGTAAAACCTCCTGCATACTCCAACAATTTACTTAAACTTTCATCTCCTTTCATCTCGTAACGCATCGGACGTTTCACTTTACCAGCCACAGTGACAATTTTCTCGTAAGTACCCACGTTAATCAAATCACCATCCTGCAAAGTAATATCAAAACTATTATTACCATTCATAATATAGTCATACACGTCCACATGCTTAAAAGCCTTACCGTTCCTGTATAGTACGACATCCCGCAATGTTCCCACATTATTCACCCCTCCAGCCGCATACAAAGCATGAAACACAGAAGCAAGAGAAGGTAACGTGTACGTTCCGGGCATCATCACCTCTCCCATCACATTCACCTGAATACTTCTGATCTGTCCCAAAGAAACCTTTAAAAAGGTTCCCGGATTTTCGGAATTCAAATCCGAATAGATCCTAGCTAACATATTCTTCATGTAAGAAGAAGCCTCATTTATTAGCTTTCCACTCAAATAAACCGGCCCTAAATTAGGAATAGTAATACTTCCCTCCGGCGAGATCGTTGCTCGAATCGTTTCCTCCGAATTTCCCCATATATCAATAATCACCTCATCACCGGGGCCTAATTTATAATTCTCTGGAGTCGGGATATTTAAACTAGGTTCGAATGTCAACATTTTATTATTAAATAATTCTCTCCCGTACACGTTGTTTCTATTTCTCTTCAAATTTAGAGACAAACTATCTCGCACATTCCCGAAAGTATTATTCACCCGCATTCGACTATCTCCCATTGTTTGAGTCCCGGTCGTATTACTCCCTTGGCTTTCCAAACTTGCCTTTATACGTAACACCTGCTCTTTCGTGACACCTTTTTGCGATAACATCAAAATAATCTCGTCTTGACTTTTTCCTTGAGCCTGTGCGGACTTCACGGCTTCAATAACTTGTGCATCGGTCATCTGCGCACAAGCAATTCCCGTGACACCAAGCATAAGTACAACAAAAATTAAAAATCTCATATTACTTTTTTTGAATGTTTTTTATGCAACCATCCCATAGGTTCATCTTTCTTGATTCGCAAATCAAACCTGATAAACCGACATGCCGGATCGGCCACAAAGATACAGCATTAATTGAAAATCAAAAATCGAAAATCAAATTTTATTATAGTTTTCAACCTATAATGCTTCTTCAAATCTCATACTTGCTCTCGTAACGCATAAAATTTACGTCTCAAAGGTAAATAAACAACCACCAGCACCACTATAGAAATAATAAAATAAATCAATGTATACCCTGGAGTATACACCAACACCAACAAATACCCCAAATTAACAACAGCCTGTACACCCATGTAGATCAAAGAAACAGGCAAATGAGCAAACTTTCCCTCGTTGGCTAACAACTGGTATAAATGCTTCCGGTGAGGTTGACCAATGTTCTCTTTCAACAAGATACGATGTATAATAGTCAGCACACCATCCACTCCATAAACCGCCAAAAACACTAATGCTGACACGTGACCGGTATGTATTATAAAGCCACCCAACAAAAAGAGTATAATAAAAGCCATTGATATCGCTCCCACATCCCCGGAAAAACATTTGGCATGAGAACGGAAATTATAAAAATTAAACACTAGCAATGACAGTATTACCACAGGAATAAACCCCGCCGGCGCTATCGGGAAAACAAATGCATTGATCCCCCATAACGCCAACATGGCAACCAGACTATATCCTCCGGTAATACCGTTTATACCATCCATGAAATTATATATATTGAGTATGGCCAACCCGAAAAACAAAGCCACAACCACGTATCCCCACGAAACCTCATGAACCCCTAGCTGTAACAGCAACAATAACAAAGAAAAGGTCTGGAACAAAAGACGAACCTTTGCAGAAAGCGGGTGCATATCATCAATAAAACTCACCAAAGCCACCAACGTCACTCCGCATAAAAACCAAGGTGCAAAAAAATCAAAGATCAATCCATGCACAAGTACCCCTAAATAAAAAATCACCCCACCTCCTCGTAGGGTAATTGTATGATGAGAACTCCTTGCATTAGGAACATCCAAAATATTATATCTCTTGGCAATC
>ENA-OROL01001983-OROL01001983.1-human-gut-metagenome-genome-assembly--contig:-NODE-1983-length-15270-cov-3.224515_pt1 | contig 15270 bp, 8 predicted proteins | sample MGYA00242128_ERZ509048 | MGnify/ENA primary metagenome ERZ509048 (study PRJEB26280, sample SAMEA2338750) | human gut metagenome | biome: human gut; feature: human-associated habitat; material: faeces...
TAAGAAACATGTAAGCATCGGCGGGACCTTCCTTTTTGGATGGTTCCGCCTTTTTTGTTTGTGCGAAGAACACTCCAAATATACGAATCTAAGACTGTTGCCCCTATATGCGAACTGCGGATAATAGATATTGTAGAGTTAATGGGTTGGGTTCCTTAAAAGAGCGCAGCTCATTGGCTCTGCGAAAAATATAGCTATATTTTCAGGGAAGGAGGAAAATTGACATGAGCAATAATGATTTGCAGAAGCGCAATCCGATTCGCAACATGCAGATGGCTCTGAACACCGCCTGCGCAATGGGTACTGCTGCGATGATGAGCACTATGTTCGCATACGCAGATGTTACCAGCGCCATTAACAAGGTGTTCAATGTCGGTAACTCTGTTGCCAACGCAATTTCTAAGGGCCTGACCAACATCGTTGTTCCTATCGGTATTGCTGTCTTCCTGTACTTCCTGGTCCGTATGCTTCTGAGCAGCGACCCCAAGGATGTTCAGATGTATAAGAAGCGGCTGATTACGACCGCCATCATCGTTGTCATTGCTGCCGCTGTTCCGGGCCTGATTAAGGTTGCCAATGAACTGGGTTCGCAGGTCAATGCTGAACTTGGCTAACGGTCAATAAGCTTCGGCTCGAAGGGCTTGCTCGATGTATTCGGGCGAGCCTTTTTTGTTTTGGAAAGAAGGTGAGTTCGATTAACTCTCTTGTGAATCAGAAAAGAAACAAGAACCTGATTCGAAGAACGATGCTGGCCGCAATTGCCGGATGCCTGATGTCGGTATGCATTGCATTTGCCGGAACCGTCGATATTGCTACGAATTTCTTTGGCCTTGTCGTTACGGTGATTGCCAAAGGTCTTTTGAATGCCGCTGATATTGTACTGGAACCTCTTTTGGAAATTACAACGATGAGTACAGCGGATGTATCCCGTTTTGTACCCGGATTTGACAGCGGTAACAACATCGGCAATTTCTTCATTCAGGCAATTAACATTATCGCGTACATGATTGCGGGTGTTCTTATCTGCTGTCATATCATTTCGTATCTTATCAACATTGCGCACGGCGAAAAGGTAGAGTCGATTCCGAAATTGATTTGGAATGCGGTGTTTGGCATCGTAATGGTGATATGCGGAAAAACTTTCCTGACCATGATTTTTAATGAAATCGTGGCTCCGCTGTCCTCGGCGTTGACGGAAGGCGTTTCGGACGCGGGCGGAACATTCTCGTTCTCGGGTGTCGGCTCAGACATGACTGGACTTGGCGAAATCACATCAGCATTCGACTTGAACTCTTTGGCAACGCTTATCGTAGTGCTTGCCCTGATGCTAATTATCTGGTGGAACCTGATTAAGCTGGTCCTTGAATGCGCTGAACGCTATATCATCTGTATTTTCACCATCAACCTTTCCCCGCTGGCGTTTGCGACAATGGCAAGCGAAAACACCAAAGATACCGCGAGAAGCTGGCTGCAGATGTTCTGGTCTCAATGTGTATTGCTGATTCTGAATATCTGGGTCGTGGGTATTGCAAGAACTGCCCTGAACAACGGTCTTTTCGGTGCTTCTAATACCGAGATGGTCAAGTGGGGACTTATCACCTATGCGTTTCTGAAAATCGCACAGCGTCTCGATGACATGATGCAGACTGCCGGACTGAAAATCACCAGAACGACAGGACTTGACCCCATCAGTGAGGCTTCCGGTGTGCTTCGGAGTATCGGCAATGTCTTCGGCGGCGTTGCGTCTGTCGCTGGGCATGTAGCCGGTGTCGGCAAGAACATGTGGGATGCCGGGAAAAACATTGGTAAGGCAAATGGTGTTGAGCCGATTAAAAGCTTTGCAGATTTCATGAACGGCGGCGAAACCTCTGCACAGGACGGCGGGTATGTCAATAACGCCAGCATGGCAGATAAGATGAAAGCTGATGCCGTGCTTGGCAAGGAAACGATGTACGACCGTGCGGACAAGATGGCAAGCGGCGCTCTGAATGCTGATTCCTATAACACCGATGCCTACAAGCAGGTGCTTGAAGATAAGCTGCGCAGTGCCGGACATCTCGATGATGATGCGCATGTCGAAAGCGTTAAAATCGGCGAGGACGGCAAACTCCTTGCTAGTGCTGTCAAGCGTGATGAGAAGAACCGTGTTTCCGAGAAATCTGAGTTCGAAATCGGCGATACGCAGGAAGGCTTGCTCGATGTGAACGGGGCTAAGAAATACGACTCTATGCAGGTCGCTCCCAACGGCAAGTCCGTTATGGAAGAAGACAGCGCAATGGGTAAGTTTGGGCTTCGCAAGGTCGGTGAAGATGCGGCCGGTAACCAGATTTGGGAGGCGGAGCAATCCGTCAACATGTTTGGCGATAAGGTCAAGGATGTTACGCCCGATGCGAACAACAAGGTTCAGTTCACGATTCCTGCATCTGAGATTGCCAAGGGTCGCAAGGCTGGTGACAGCGATGCCATGACCGCGTATAAGCATTTCAATGCCAACGATGACAACGATGCCTTCAAAAACAGTATCAGAGATGCTCTGTCTGCTGAAACCGGAAGCGCAGCATTGAATAAGGCAAGAGAAAACGAAGAGGAGCAGGCAGCGATGGCTACTCGAATCGGCATGACCGATAAGGAACGCCTGGCTGATATGATGAATCCTGACAGTAACGCGGATTACAATTCTCCGAACGCTTTCAAGGCGATGGAAGACCATATCAAGGAAAATGCCCAGTATTATCCCGCACAGGCAGCGATGCTTGCTGATGGCGGGCATGTCACGGGTATGCACGTGTCGGACGGCACTGACGGTAATCCTGCCGGTTCGCTGATTGTTGCTATCGGCAACGACCAGGATGGCAAAAACTCTCAGGCTACCTGCACCTTTACTCGGGATGAAGAACCGGTTCCCGAGACCGCTGAAACTCCGGCTGCGCAGACGAATGAACAGCCCGTAAAGGATGTGGATGCTGCACCTGCTCCGCTGAACGAGGATGCGCCTGCACCTGTTGGCGAAGAGGCGTCCGCTCCCGCTCCTCAAAGTGCGGATGAAGCTCCCACTGCACCCGCCACTGAAACTGCTCAGGCTCCTGTACCTCAGGATGTGGACAGCAAGGTGGATGCACCTGCGCCTGTTGGTGAAGAAGCGTCTGCTCCTGCTCCTCAAAGTGTGGATGCGACGGCGACTACACCTATTGCCGAAACTGCTCAGACCCCTGTACCTCAAGATATGGACAGCGAGGTGGATGCACCTGCACCCGTTGGTGAAGAAGCGGTTACTCATGCTCCTCAGGATGTTGGTGACAAGGCGGATGCGCCTGTACCTGCAAGTGAAAACGCATCGGCTCCTGCAACGCAGAGTGCTGACGGCAAGGTGGCAGAGCCTACATCTGCTGGCGGTGCAACACCCGCTTCCGGTGTGACGGCTCCTGCTCCTGCACCCGCACAAAATCCCACAACCAATACCGTGAATGCTCCTGTGCAAGGAGCGGCACCGGTTTCTGGTGGTACAGTGCCGGGTACTGCGAATCCGCCTAAGACGGCGAATGTGCCCGGTATGGCTGCAAACAACATGCCTGCAAGTACCGCACCTGAGACGGCAGCAACGCCTGCTGTCAACGCACCGGCACCTGGTTCGACTACCGGCGCAAACGCTCCTACAAGCGTACCCGGAACTACTCCTGCACCGAGTACGGCATCTGGACAGAGTTCTACAGTACCTGGTTCCGGCACGGCTCCTACTACGGTAAGACCCGCAGCGGGCGCTGGTTCTGTGAGTGCCCAGGCTCCTTCTGCTTCTATTCCTACTGCACCGGTCTCTGGCGGTTCTGCTGGAGTTGCGGTTGCGGCAGGCGTTGCAGCTGGGGCTGTGGCCGGCACGGCGACGGGACAGGCTCATCCGGTATCCGCTCCTGCTTCTACTACGGTGTCTGCACCGGGTTCTGTACCTACAACTCCTACCGAAAGCGGCGCGGCTTCGGCACCCGCTTCACCTGCTCCTACTACTCCGACTCATGTCTCTGCGCCTGAATCCGGCAGCGGTACAACCAATGGCGGTGCAACGGCTCCTGTTGTGAATCACGAGGCGTCTGCTCCTACCGCTCCTATCCCTGCAACCGCACCTGCATCTACGCAGGAAAGCGGTGAGACTGCATCTGCTCCTTCGACAGCTACGACTCCTGCTACTCAAATTACTCCGGAAACGGCTTCGGCTCCTTCTGAAAGCGATTCTTCGTCTGCTGGCGGGCATGCAACAACACCGAACGAGGGTACTACGCATAGTGAATCGTCCGGTACTGGCAGCGTAAGCGATGTTCCGGGCGCTGGCGGCACAGATACGCTTGGACGGTCTGACAGTGCTCCTACGAGCACAAACGGACAGGAAAGCGGTTCTGCTCCTGCACAGGGCAGCGGTGGTACTATGAGTCCTGCTACTGCCGATACGGCGAGCGCCGTGCCTGAATCTGCACCGGCTGAGAGTGCTACGACAACCAATGTTGCGACACCGGCACCCGTTTCTGATACGGGCAGTTCTGAGCCCTCTGGTGACTCCGGAAGCAGTTTCGGCAACGACGCTGGCAGTTCTTCCGGTTCTGCACCTGCGTCCGGCGAGAGCGCTCATGCTCCGTCCGGCTCCGGCAGTTCCGGGTCTGGTACTTCTGTATCTGCTCCCGCATCTTCCGGCAATACCGGTTCTTCCAGTGAATCGGCTTCGTCTGGCAGCGCAAATGACAGCACGGATACGCCTACTTCTGAAACCGGCGGCACTTCTTCCGAAACGGTTGAAGCACCTGCGGCGGATGGCTTGCCGTATGCGGTAGGGGAGACCGGTGGGTCCGGGTATTCGGAAGGCGATATGCCTCCTGAACCTGAAACCACGGTCGAGACAGAAACCGCTGCGACAGAGGTCGTTCAGGTCGAGCAAGCTGCAGAACAGCAAAGCAGTGGCAGTGCGGTGACTGAGACGGTCGATGAAGCCGGGTCTGAATCTAATACACAGAACAGCCACGATGACAGCGAGAATTACTCTGGCGGTCAAAATACCGATGCAGAGGATGTATCGGAACCCGATTCTGCAGATGAACCCGATACGCAGGACGAAACCGAGGATACGGAATTCGATGCAACGGATGACGCCGCATTTGATGTTCCTATTGCGGATGGGTCTGAGTATTACGAGGACAAGGCGCAAACCAATTCGTTCACGGCTCCCGAACAGGAAATGGCTGAGCCTGAACCTGTAGCGGAACATGAACACGAATCCGAGCCTGAACAGCTTGCGGAACAGAAACGGCCTCCGATTCCCGAAGCCTATATGACTTCTCAATCCAGCGTTACGCGCCTGAGCAGTACAAACGGCACGGTTGAATCCGATAGCTTGGGTATGTTCCAGATGACGCGTGAGGAAGTCGCGGATAACGGTTGGACGACTTGGCGGATTCTCCAAAAAGTGGATTCCGATGGCAGCGTTCCTGAGTACGCTCCGTTTGTGGTTCATATCAAGCCTGTTTGGGACCCTGCAACGAGAACCCCTCGCCCCGCGACCTTCGATGAGGTGGCTAATAAAGCCCGCAGCATTGAAGGCTTTGAGAATGTAGGACCGGACCTTGATGCGGATTACCGCAGAAGTCAGGCTCGTCAGGAATCCCGCAAGAATTCCGAACCGAGACCCTATAACGGGCATTCCAATGGCCAGCCGCATTTCCAGCGGTACGATGACCAGAAGCGCGATTCTCATGGCCACGGAAAACAGGATAAGAAACACAACCCTTTCAGCGGTATGGGCGACTATAAGCGCAAACGCTGATACAAGAAATAAGGCATAAGCCTTTCGGTGTCTGGGTAATACCCGATGCCGTGCCTTGCAAAATCACTTGCCTCCACGCGGCGCAAGGCGGTAACGCAGCTATTGGTTGCGGCAGAAAGTGGTAAGAAACTTATTAGTAAGGAGGGTGGTAATATGGCAGGATTCGGAGGCGGTGCCTCCTCAACCGGCAATATGGCCGACAGTGCAGTAAGCGATGCCAAGCAAATGGCAAAGACAGCCGCCGATGTCTATAACGCCGGTAGGGAAGCGCAAAAGGATGCGAAGGCCGTATCGAAAGCCGCCGGACAAATCGCGAGCGGAAACTATGTTGGTGCTGTAACGACTGCAATCAAAAATCCAAAAACAACGTTCAAAATCATTCTGGTCGCACTTGTACTTTTCATGATACCGTTCTTTATCACAATGATGGGTGTCATCTTTGTGGTTCAGTTACCGGGCTCGATTGCAGAGTCAGTGCAAAGCGCGGTCGGTCAATCCGTAGATAGCGTAACGCTCGGCTGGGAGGATTTTAAAGCGAGGCTTTCAGCGGGTGTCGATGATTTTCTGACCTTTGTGACGACCGGACAGTTTGGTGATGCCAGCAAATCCTATAGGGATGATTTGGCGATTGCAGATGACCCGGTGTTCTACGGGTACACGAGCACATCAAATGTGATGGTGGCGGTGCTGAACCACTATTTCAAGGACGCGTATCAGGAGTTCAATGCAACAGCACTGGACATTGCAAACAAGGAAATGGATAAGATGGTAAAGCAAGCCGAAGCTGACGGTGTTGCGCCTGAAAATATCCTGACTTCCGTGGACCCGGAACTGTACGAGTCAAAGAATTACCTGAACTGGACATTTTTCGTTATGGCTGGCGAAAGCTGCAAATCCCGCAACGAGTCCGGCTTGCGGTTTCATGTGAAGGAAATGGTTGATGCAGCCAAAAGCCTTGAAAAGAGCAAGCTTTGGAAAGTAGAACTCGATAAAGAATACCGCGTCTCGGAAGCTACCCGAACATGGTGGGAGGACGAAGAAGTCGATGTTCCGACTCTTGATAAGAACGGAAACAAGCAATACGACAGATTCGGGAACCTTATCACGCATAAGGAAACGCAGCGTGTTCAGAAATCCGAAAAGTACAAGATTGCAGTTGCAAAAATCAAGTACCATTATTCGCCGAAAGAAGGCGCGAAGCGGTATATCCTCGATTACTTCAATGTGACAGACACTACGGCAGGCACGGCAGACCTCTCGGATGAGGACATCTTCAACGAACAGGTTGAGGCGATGCGGCAGTTGTATAATGCGCGGGAAGCGTACTTTGAGGATAATGCGGAGTTAGACTTCGACCCGGATGCACCGAATCCCGGCATGGGCGGCGGCACTGGCGGTATGGTCATCAGTGGAACCCTAAAAGGCTTGATTACGCAGTTCTATGCATCTCATCCAGCCGATACATTGTTTAATGCCCCAAGCGTTATTGGCGGGCCATGGTCAGGATGGAAGGGTATGGTTTCTTCGCATCTCGGCGCGATTCGAGGCGGTATTGCTCATAACGGAACCGATATAGTCCCGCCGTCCGTGATGTATTCGCTCATTGCACCCTCACAGGGCATCGTTATCGGAACTCAGACAGGATTTGCAAACGGCGTTACCCAGACAAAAGGCAACGCACAGCGAGGAAATTTCGTTTTCGTGTATTACGGTGAATCGAGCAGTGGTGGTGTTTTCGTACTGTATCAGCATCTGTCACCGGGATTTTCTTGGAAGATTGGTGATACGATTCCCGCCGGTGCTGTTATCGGTCAGACGGGATGGAGCGGATTGTGTTACAGTTCGCACGGCGGCACAGGTGAGCATCTGCACCTTGAAATGTACTACGGTACACAGCAGGTCAATCCTGAGGCATATATGAGCAACTAAGAAACGGAGGCCCCACTCAAAGCGAGTGGGGATTTTTGATGAAAAAGAACTTGAAGAAAATGGCCGCTGTAAGCCTTGCGGCGGCATCTATCTGCACCTGCTTGTCAGGATGCAGAAACAAGGCAGAGGATGAGGCGACCTCGAATCCGGTTCCGACCCCGTCTATCGCGGCATCGGATTCTGCTTCCGGAAACCCTGAGGTGACCGGAGATGTAGATACTTCGGGCGGCGTGAAGATGGAGAACGGGCAAATCGTGTTGACGCCGATTACGGCTGAGTCTCCCAATAACTGTGCTCAGAACGGGTATATGGAATACAAGTATCTGGATGGCACTTATCGGTATAAGGAATACGAGTCCGCCGTAAAGGCTAAGAACCTCGTTCCCTATACAGATGCAGATGGAAAGGGTCTTACCCTTGAAACGGGACATACCGTTTATATCCGCAATACGCAGAATCTTAGCAATACTCCTTCTGCTTCGGACAATGACTCCGATAGTACCGAATCCGGCACAGGAGAAGAAATCACTATCACGGATGAGTATGTAGAAAGCAGTTCCGGGTATATCGATGAGAATGGCAACTATGTAGAGACTCCCGCCTCGACCGATACCGGCAATGATGCTGCTCTGTATTCTGATGGAACATTACAGAAATGCATCGTGTCTGGTGAAGAAGTCTATGACATCGATAACCTTACCAACGAAATCGAATACCCTACAGATTTCGCACAGCTTCGCAAGGAAGGTTCCTGCGAGCGCATCTACATCTACAAGACGAAAGAAAGCTACGACCAGGCTGTCAAGAACCGCAAGAACGGGCAGGCTATCCTGCAAGGAAAGATGGATGCGCCGATTCGCTGCGTGATTCTTAATGGGTCTTTGGTCCCGGACCTCAAATACACCATCAACAGTGACGGGCGCATGTGCGTTTCCCTGCGGGCATTGTCAGAAGCCTTCGATTCAAATACGGACTATGATACGACAGCGCATCTCTTGGCTGTCCCTGAAACCTTTGGCGAGTGTGCGTTTATTCCGGCAAAGGGAGCACTTTACAATATCAGCCAGTATTTCAATGTAAACAACTCGAACAATACCTTTGATTTTATCAGCACAAAGCCGCCGGAGATTTGGACGGATACATTCGCACTTCCGACTGCGGATGATGTCGTGATGCCGGTCTCTGATATTTCGAGAATCCTCGGCTGGGAGTTCTCCTACACCGATAATATCCTGAATGTTGTCACGGACTCTCTCGATGACACCAAAGAAGAAAATCTGCTGCTCATTGAAACGCAGACATCAACGGAAAGCGTTGATTTGGATGACTGGGATGCCGCTGACAGCAGCGCCGAAACAGAAAGTGAGGGACAGTAATAAATGACGAAGTGGAACGAACTGAAAGTGAAGATTCAGATGCTTTCAAAAGGTGAGCAGCTGATTCTTCTGTTTATCTGCGCGTTTGTCGTCGCGCTGTTTCCGGGCGGGTACATTGCCGCCCTGATGGCAGGGGAGTGGGAGTCCGGATTCTTCCGTAAAATGGTCCTTGCCCTGACGACTGGATACGGTATCATCTCTACGCTTATCTTTGCCGCAGCAATCACCTTTATCGTCGTTATCCTTTCCAAGAAGAACACAGACCTCAATTCTGCAAGAGAGGTCGATGACCGTGGCATGATTACTTCAAATGCCGGTACATACGGTACTGCCGGATGGATGAGCGAGAGCCAAGCTAAGAAAGTCTATGAGGTGGGTCCCGTTGAGGATGTGACGGGCACGATTCTCGGTCAGTTCACGCAGGACGGCGAAGAGGTCATTGCGTTGCCGTTTGAGCCGACCGGAAACCGTAACCTCATCCTGATTGGACCTCCCGGTTCCGGTAAATCTTTCGGTTATGTTCGTACCGCCGTGTTCCAGTCGATTGTTCGCGGTGAATCGGTAGTCGTTACGGACCCGAAAGGTGAAATCCACAATGATATGCGGAAATTGCTGGAATCCAGGGGCTATGAGGTGAAGGTGTTCAACCTCATCAACCTTGACCTTTCTAATGCTTGGGACTGTGTACAGGAAATCTACGACCCTATTACGGGCAACATCGATGACCAGCGTGTCATTGCGTTCTGTAAAACCGTCATCACGAACACGGGCGGCGGCGGTAAAGCAGACCCGTTTTGGGAGAGTTCCGAGGAGAACCTGTTCCGCGTTGCTGTTTCCTACTGCGCGTTTATGCGTGAGACTACGCTCATTAAAATCTATGAGCGCCGTACCAAAGAACTCTTGACGCAGCTGCCGTTCATTTCTGAGGATGACGGGAAAGCGTTGGTGGAGGTGGTGAAGAACCCTGAATCCGCGATGTTTGACCGCCGCAAAGTCGTAGAGTATCTGGCAAAAGAATTCTATGGCGAAGAGGAAGGCGAGAAGAAACTGCAGAGTTGGGAAGAGGATGCGCCGACCTGCAATATCTCCGATATCTATAACGCTCTGATGCACAACGACCTGAACAGCTGGGAAGAGAATTTCAAGAATGTTCCGCTGAACCATCCAGCTGCTTCTGCATGGGCTGTATTTAAAGGTATGGGCGAGCGTGTTCAGCCGAACATCGTCGGCGGCTTGAATACCCGGTTACAGCTGTTCATGACCTATAAAGTCCGCCGCGTTATCAGTAACGATGATATTCGTTTGGCGGATATCGGCGCGAAAAAGACGGCATTGTTCCTTATTATTTCCGATGACAATGCTTCGATGCAGCTTCTCTCGTCTCTTCTGCTCAGTTTCCTGTTCAAGGACCTGAAAGAGGCATTTGACGCTGTTGGCGGCGAAGGGCGTATTCCCGTCAATGTCGTGGCGGACGAGTTGGCGAATACCGGCGTCTGGCCGAACTTTGAAAAGACTATCGCAACGGCTCGTTCTCGTAAAATCGCAGTTTCGTTGATTCTGCAGAGTTTGCCGCAGCTGACGCAGTTGTACGGCGAAGAAAACGCAGAAACCATCATTGGCTGCTGCAATACGATGCTGGTCCTTGGCTGTAACGATAAGTATACGGCTGAGTATATCTCTGACAAGAGCGGTATCGTTACAATTCGCGCAAAGAGCGTCAGTGATTCGAGGGCAAACTCGACCGGCATTCGCGGTGTATATCAGGGCTATTCACTCAGCGAAGGCGATGGTAAACGCAACCTTATGAACCCTGATGAAGTACAGCACCTGGAAAAGGAAGAGATTCTGATTATGACGAATGGTCAGAATCTTCTGAAAGCAAAGCGGTTCGGGTTCATCCATCATCCGCTGTTCAGTGACCCGAATTTCGTGCCTACTCGCTGGTCTGAACTTCCGAAAACCGTGGACCTGTATCCGAATGCTCGCAAACACGATGCGCTGGAATCTCTCGTGGGCGATATCCAGCGCCAGAAGGAAATCAATACGGAAATCACGCAGACGCGCACCGTAGAGAAAATGAATCCCCGCCTTACCAAAAACGACCTTGTCGGTGGGAACAAGAAACCCGGCAAGAAAAACGCTTTCGCAGAAAAATCCAAAAAGTAAATCACTCTTTACACCCCCCGGTCATCAATGTGTGGCCGGGGCTTTTCTTTTTTCCCCGATTCAGTAATGAGTCGGGAACCACACAAATCGGCAGCCTCCGCGTGGCGTGTGGTGGATATTGCCCGAATCCTGCTACGGGCAACGAATGTCGATAACATCATTTACTTCCTAAAAAGGAGACTAATACCATGAACGAGAACGAAATGAAGAACGCCACCATCGCCGATATCGACGAGGTGACCACCCCTGTTGCCGCTGCGGAGGACGCTGCTGCGCCCATTCAGGAGCCCGCTGCGCAAGACGAAACCAATACCGCTGAGGTAGAGAACCTTGCTCCTGAGGCTGTCCCTGCCCCCGCTGACGATGGAATGGATGAGGAGGACGAGGATGTTCCTGCTGCTCAGGAACTGTCCCGCAGCTCCCGCCGTTTCAACGACGATGACTTGGAAATCGGCGATTTCATCGATGACGGCAACGACATGCTGAAGGTCGATATGCCGGAAGACCGCCGTGCCCGTGACCTTGCTGAGATGCGCCGCTGCGTGTTCGATAACAAGCGTACGCCGCGCCGCTTCCTGCAGGGCAGAGTCTTTGGCGTGCGTCCGGTCGGTTCCGGCAGTGCAGTCATTGAGGTTACTCGCGGCACGCTGCGCATCATGATTCAGGCTGAGGATTTCTTCCATTTCAGCCAAATGAAGGGCATCGAGAACGATGATGACGCGACTCGTCAGCGCCGTTATCTGCGCAAGGCAAAGCTGATGAACGGTGCTATCATCAACTTCTGCCCCTACATGGAAGCAGAGTCTGAGGACGGCGAGGTCGTGTTTGCCGGTTCTCGTCAGGATGCAATGCAGATTCAGCGTAACCGCCACTTCTTCGGTCGCAATGCCGATGTCAAGAACGGTAGCCGCGCCGCTGCGTCTATCCTGTCCACCGGTCCCGACTATGTGATTGCAGAGGCTCTGGGTGTTGAGACCAGCATCGGTGCCGCTGCGCTGTCCGCATACGAGTACATCGACAATGTCGCTGAGAAGTATCATGTCGGTGACGGTATCCCTGTCGTGGTGGAGGACCTGCATGTCGATGCGGAGAACGGCACTGTGTCCCTGCGCCTGAACCGCGCTATTCTGGAGCGCCGTGCGAACCCCGCTATGAACATCCATAGCCTTGCTCGCGGCGGTGCTTACGGTGCGACCGTGACTTCCGTGAACGACCGCTTCTACCGCCTCATTGTCGATTCCGGCAATATCCAGGCGCGTGTGGCACTGACTTCCTCCGATGAGTTGCTGACTCGCGGTGACCGCGTGACCCTGTTGGTCTACGGCTACGATGAGAAGCGCAACTATGTCTGGGGCGCTTGCCACAAGGTCTAATCTTACCCCGGCTGTCTCTTGATTCATTTCCGGCAGACAGCCGGATGCTGCGCATTGTACCTGCCTTCTCGCGGCGCGTGGCGAACAACTGCTTTATGCAGGCTAAAGGTACTGAAAAATAACGATTCTGTAGTTGAGGTGAATGCTGTGTGTGAAAGTTGGAATATGCGCTCAGGCTTGTTCTATTCGCAACTGAATAACAGAGAACTGTTCATGGCCTGTACAGTGCATGGCGTAATGATGGAGGTATGCGTATCTGTGTTCTTAGACATGAAAGAACTGGATATGTGTGCCGTAGAAAAAAGCTGCCAAAAGAATGCAGCTGCCGTATTGCTGAATGTGTATGGGGACGGTGTTGTGGCAAGCGTCAGAAAGGCTGCATTGCTGGATACGGAACTGGCCGGAAATCAGAAGCTGGCACAGCATCTGTACCGGGATTGCCGAGATGTGATGCGCACTATCGTCCCGAAACCGGAGGAAATGTAAATCATGGCACGAGAAGAAAAGCAAGCAAACATCTATGCGATTCCCAAAAACTCCTTTGATACCGGATATGTTTTTGGTGGTCAGTTCAAGACCCGAAATTTCGTAGAAGGCGTTGTCGTAACCTTACCGTTTCTTGGAATCTTCCTGTATGGATGGGCAAAACTCGGATTGGACTTTGAAAGTACCGTTGCTTACTGCTTTATCCTGTGTGCGGCGGTTTTCGTCAGTGTCGTACATGGCGTGGGCGGAGACAGCTTGTTTGAGTTCATTGCCCGCGTAGTCAAGTTCCGGCAGAATCGCAGAATCTCCAAGTACAATCCCCGTATCAAGACGGAACTGGAACCGGATTACCTGCTCCATGACGATACGATGCTCCCGAAAGAAAAACTGAAACGGGCACTGGAAAACATCAAGAGCAAGGTCGTGGGCGGCAGCGATGAGCCAATCAGCGCTGATATCACGGACGATGACCTGCAGGTCTACTATGATGACGATGAGGATTTCGTTGAGAAACCCGATGAACTGAAATCGAAGGCTGAACTGAAAGCCGAGGCAAAACAGCGTGCAAAAGAGGAAAAGGAGTTCATCAAATCCCTGCCTCGGAATCAGCGCCGTATGGCTCGTGCCGAACTGAAACGCAAGCATAAGGAAGAAGCCGAGGCTGCTAAGAAGCGCGAGGAAGAGCGGGAGCAGATGATTCAGGAAGCAATCAAGCACCGTCTCGAAAAGGCTGAGCGCGTTAAGGCAGCACAGGTGCGTGCCCACTTGACGGCACTGGAACGCCAGCGTGTTCTTGAACAGACACAGCCTGAGACTGTTGATTTGGGAGAACAGGCTGCTGGGGTGACTGAAACCGTTCTGGATGTCGTTCTGGACGAGCCTGCCGATACCGCTGTTGCCGAGCCGGTGCTGGATGCAGAGGTCTCGCAGGAAGATATTACGGCAGAGCGTCCTGACCCTGAATTGACTGAGAAGGGGAGTAAAGTGCCCGACCAGTCCGTTACGGTAGAAGACATCCTTGAAGATATCGAACTGGACGATGATACCGACCTCGAAGTTGGTACAAATCCGTCCAAAATTCTCGATACATCCGATATGCTCGATGTTGAGTTGGAAGAAGCTGTGGGAGTCGAAATCGATGCACAGCGTAAACCTTCTTTTGAGCCGAGAGTGGTTCGGAACGAGAATTATACGGAGCAGACTGTGAAGCCTGTGAAGGTGAAACCGCAGATTCGTAGCAGCCGAGATATTTCTATCTTCGACGATGAGGAGTAACAGAGTATGTTCAGAAAGAAAGACAAGAATCAGGGGATTCCGGATGGTGTGGTAGGGAATAACCTGAAAAACGCGCGTCTGACTAAGAAGGAGCGCGAAGAGATTGCAACCACCGAGCGCAAGCGTATCCGTAAACAGATGGAAGCCGAAGCGGAACGCTATCAAATCATCAAAAGCACCCAGCGTATCATCCCGGTAGAGGATATCTTCAACGGTGTTATCATCACCAAAGACCATCGGTATGTGAAAGTCATGGAGTATCGTCCTATCAACTTCGCATACATGGACGCCGAGACCCAGAACCGCGTTATTTCGCTGTTCTACCAGACATTCAAGGCAGTGCCTTGTAATATCCAGTTTAAGACCTTTGCCCGTAAAGCAGATGTCGAGTCAACGATTTCCAATGTCACCCAGTATTACGAGCAGGAAACGAACCCTAAGCGCAAGAAGATGCTCAATGCCTATATCGGACTTCTTCGTAAGACGGCATTGTCAGTCGGCATCACCCGCCGCTTCTTTGTGGTCATTGAGTTCCAGAAAACCATCAGCAATGACGGGTCCCGGTTCGAGTTGGTTGTGGCGGACCTGAACGCGATGGCAGCGAATGTCCGCTCTCACATGGAACAGTGCGGAAATGTCTTCATCCCGGCACTCGGAAACCCTGACCGCAATGAGGATGCCGGTATCCATCAGCTGTTCTACCAGCTTTTGAACCGCAGCAAGAGCGAGACGGTAAGCTTCCATGACCATATGAAGCCTATTATTGACCGCTATTCGGAGGCGGAAATGCAGGGGGTTCCCCACCACATGATCGCCGTGGCGGAGCCCAGCGAACAGTGGAGCGCCGCAGAATACGTGGCGAAGG
>ENA-OROL01002014-OROL01002014.1-human-gut-metagenome-genome-assembly--contig:-NODE-2014-length-15125-cov-2.525415_pt1 | contig 15125 bp, 8 predicted proteins | sample MGYA00242128_ERZ509048 | MGnify/ENA primary metagenome ERZ509048 (study PRJEB26280, sample SAMEA2338750) | human gut metagenome | biome: human gut; feature: human-associated habitat; material: faeces...
CGTATTGGAAAGTACAGTGTACGTACCGGTAAGCCGCATGCTATTCCGGGACATAATATTCCAATCGGTGCACTTGGTGTATTCATCCTGTGGTTAGGCTGGTATGGATTTAACGGTGCAGCAGCAACGTCATTAAGAGATTTAGGATCTATCTTCCTTACAACAACAATTTCTCCTGCAATTGCTACTGTAGTATGTATGATCTTTACTTGGATCAAATATGGCAGCCCGGATGTTTCTATGTGTTTGAATGCTTCTCTTGCAGGTTTGGTTGCGATCACTGCACCTTGTGATGTAACAGATGCAGCAGGTGCAGTAGTGATCGGTGCTGTAGCCGGATTGTTGGTAGTGTTTGGTGTATGGTTGTTAGATTATAAGTTGAAGATTGATGATCCGGTAGGTGCCGTAGCAGTACATATGATGAACGGTATCTGGGGTACATTTGCAACAGGTTTATTTGCAACTAAGTCAGCACCGGGCTTCCAGATTGCATTAGATAACGGTGCGATCAAATCACAGGGTCTTTTCTATGGCGGTGGATTTGGTCAGCTTGGATTACAGTGTTTGGGTATCCTTTCTGTAGCAGCTTGGACGGCAGTAACAATTTCTATTGCTTTCTTAGTGATCAAAGCAACTCTTGGTCTTCGTGTTACACCGGAAGAAGAGCTTCGTGGTCTGGATGTTACAGAGCATGGCATGCCATCTTCCTATGCAGACTTTATGCCAGCCGGCGATATGTTCTACTCTAGAGGAACATCTGCTGAGATGTTGAAGGGTGAGGTTCCGATCGACAAGGCAGTGGAAGTTGTCAAGGTGACAGGCCGCGAGCCGGTTATTCCACCGACAGCGACAGCTCCTGTCAGAAGTGCACAGGCAAAGGATTCCGATGCTCCAAAGATCACCAAGATCTCTATCGTATGTCAGCAGAGCAAGTTCGAGGATCTGAAGATTGCCATGAACAATATTGGTGTCAGCGGTATTACCGTAACACAGGTTCTTGGATGTGGTACACAGAAGGGTATTACGACAAGATATCGTGGTGCAGAATTGGATGTTATCCTGTTGCCTAAGATGAAAGTTGAAGTTATCGTCAGTGCCGTTCCGGTAGAAGATGTTATCGAAGCAGCCAGAAAGGCTCTTTACACCGGCAACATTGGCGATGGTAAGATCTTTGTATACGATGTTGAAAATGTCGTAAAGGTTCGTACCGGTGAGGCTGGATTTGATGCTTTGCAGGGCGAAAATTAATAAGATCTCATAAAAAGTTTTTCTCTAATATAATATATTGCAATAAAAAGGAGCTGTGCGCCGGGCGTACAGCTCCTTTTCGGCTGAACAGGAAATTGTTGTTATCTGGTATGATGCATTGTAAAACACAAGCTTTTCTCTTTTGGATCAGAATCTTAATAATTCTTAATAAACAAATGGCAGGTTTTATTGTATAATGTCTTTAGCAAATTATTTGCATTTCAATAGAGTCTCAAAGATTGGGCCGGAAAGGTATGGTTAGGGAAGAATGAAGAGAATATTAGTATGTGATGACGATCATGAAATTGTGCAGGCAATCTGCGTGTATTTAACAGATGCCGGATTTGAAATTGTGCAGGCATATAGCGGTAAAGAAGCGTTACAGTGTGTGTTAGATCCTGATCAGCAGATCGATCTGATCATTATGGATGTGATGATGCCAGAAGTAAATGGAATTGAAGCGACGAAGAAGATACGCGAATTATATAATATACCGATCATTATGTTGTCGGCAAAATCAGAAGATGAAGATAAGATCACAGGATTAAAGATCGGTGCGGATGATTACATGACAAAGCCGTTTAATCCGGAAGAGTTGGTGGCACGTGTGGAATCTCAGCTTCGACGGATCGAGATGATACGCGAGGGCAAGAATAAGCGCAGTAATGTGATTCGGATCGGTGGATTAGAGGTAGACGAATCAGAGTCAGATGTTACGGTAGACGGTCGAAAGGTGCGTTTGACACCGATAGAGCATCGGATCCTTCTGTTTTTGGTACGCAATGCTGGAACGACCTACTCATCGACAGAATTATATGAAAATATTTGGGGAGAGATTCCGGTCGACACCAAAAATATTGTGGCTGTTCATATTCGTCATATACGTGAAAAGATTGAGATCGATCCCAAGAATCCACGTTATGTCAAAGTAGTGTGGGGACGTGGTTATAAGATTCAATCACAGACAGAGAATTGATCACTGGTAATACGGTAGAAGGCTGTAGTGTCTTGGCACACGACGACCTGCAGTATGATTTACAATTGGTGTGCAGAAATGAGGTTCTATATGGGAAAATGGCGTGGGTCCCTAGCAGTACATATTATATTGCCGCTTTTACTAGCGGTGGCGATCGGATTTTCGACGGTAGCCGGCATGATCATAGAGGGAACGAAAGAATATGCGAATGAAGGCGGTCAAAAGCAAGAAGATTTTTATGTTTCGCAAAAACAGGTCGAGCAGATGATGGATGGTTATCTGCGATTGTATGAGCAATATATGCAGATTGGAAGCGTTATAGCACCGGATGGCATGATCGATTATGATACGGTTTTGCTGACCTCTTTATCTTCTGGAGAGCATAAACAATATACATTAAAAGAATTGTTACGACGGGCAAACAGTACCGGGCTTCATGCGAGCAGACTGCGTTCTTTTATGTCCGATTTTCAGGACAAGTGCGCCTCCGGAGTCAGTTATCCGATCGAGACACAGTATGCGCTGTCTGCAAGAGATAAGGTCATTGTTGATGATGGACAAGTCTACCAGTTTACGAATCATTCCGGAGTGGGCGTAAGAGAAAAGCAGATTGCGGATGCACTGAAATATGAGTCCAACATGGTGTTGGTAAATAGTCTGACCAAAGATTATGGAAAGCAGTATCAGAAAGATCTGGATATTGAGATTGGACATTTGAATACGATGCCAATACAGTTTCATGCCAGCAGTGTCTATGAAAAATATATTATTACCTATTATGAAAAATATGCGAAATGGTATTTTATTAATAAATTATTGAGATACGCCAAAGATGATCAGGGAAAATGGTCCAAAGAATATCTGGATTTTTACGAGCAATATGAAGCGTATACGGAAACAGAGGAAAAACGGTATAGCAAAAAAGAGTGTCAGAAACTGCTGGAACAGGAGATGGAAGACACGTATGCTCACATTCCGGACAACAAAATGCCATGGTCAATGCACCGTATTCCGAGAACTATGGAAACGGCGACAGATTATGCAGTGTTTTTGGTAGAAACCTATCAGGAATTGCACTATATCTTTTCGGAGACCAATTTTGCATATGGCTATCAGGATTCTGCCGGTATGCTGTTGACGAATAATGAGAATTGGTGGAATCAAGTCGAACGCATGGTTACGGCAGGCAAAGTGGATAAGGCGACGGATAAGAGTAATGTACTGTTTGCTTATTATAATAACAGAGACTATAACGGACAGAGTAATCTGCCGGAGGATACGTTTGAAATGTCCGGTAATATTCAGGAAAAGATCATGCAGATCGCACAAGAATATCAAGGACGGTCTTATAGCATTGCCGTTGGATTGGATTTAAATGCAGTTCGTAATAAAACGGTGGCGGATGTTTTTGAAACACAATATATCTGGTCTGACAAGCAGGCGTATTATGCACAAATCGGGCACAGTCTGTTAATGCCTGCTCTTGTTTTGATGCTGATTTTATTATTTGCTATGTGTTTATGTACAGGGCATCGGGCAGGATATAAGGAGATCGTATTACACAGTGTGGACAAGGTCTGGCTGGAATTGCTTGCTCTATGTATCCTATTTTTGGTACAGATATATCACTGGATGCTGCAAATGTGGAATGGCTCTATGGCAAGGCTGGATTTTTTGATTGCGGCCATTCTCTTTTGGGCAATGAATTGTCTGGCTGCAGAAATTTTTTTGAGTTTATTAAAACGAATGAAAGCGGGAAAATTTTTGGAGGGAAGTATTCTGTTTCTGTTTGTCCGTGAGATCATATTTGGAAAGCTGCATTTGGGACAGCTTCCGGGATTTGCCAAAAGATTGTTTTATGAATTGCCGATCGGGCAGAGATATTTGACCTTGTTTTTACTGGAAGGATTGGCGCAGGGAGTATTGATTGTATATGTATTCCAATTTGTACAGAAATACCGAGGAGTAAAGACAGTCCTCATGGAGCGGAAAGGGATACTATGCCTTGTGGCTTATTTGGTGTTGCTGCTTCTCTTACTTGCAACACAGATTCATAATCTGCGCACGGAACGGGCGGATCGCATTTTGCTGCGCGAGGTAGAGCAGATGTCAGAAGGAGATTTCTCAATGCACATCGTGGCACCAAGTGGAGCTTCTTACCGACAGACCAAACTGGTACAGTATTTGAATCGTGTTGGCATGCGCGTGGATGAGGCGGTTGAAAAAAGTGTGCGCAGCGAACGAATGAAAACAGAACTGATTGCCAATGTGTCACATGATATTAAGACGCCGCTTACTTCTATTATAAATTATGTGGATCTGTTAGGCAGACAGAATCTTACCAATGAAACGGCGAAGGAATATATTGCAATCTTAGATCGCAAAAGTAAGCGCTTAAAAACATTGATCGAAGACTTGATCGAGGCATCAAAGGCATCCAGTGGTGCGATCGAATTAGAGATGGATGTCATTGATTTTGGCGAAATTGTAACGCAGACGAATGGTGAGTTCGAAGATTTGTTCCAAGAAAATAAATTGGAACTGGAGTGCGATATTCCAAATCATGAGCTGCTCTTTTTGGGAGACGGAAGAAGGGTATACCGTATTTTGGAAAATCTGAATATGAATACAAAAAAATATGCCATGCCGGGTACGCGTGTGTATGTTGCACTGCAGGAGCAGGAAGAAGGAATCGTGTTCTCTATGAAAAATGTGTCGGCGGCCAAGCTAAATATTACACCGGAAGAGCTTACGGAACGTTTCGTGCGTGGAGACAGTTCGCGTTCTACAGAGGGCAGCGGTCTGGGGCTTTCTATCGCAAAGAGTCTGACGGAGCTGATGCAGGGAACGTTTCAGATCTTTTTGGATGGCGATCTGTTTCATGTGGAAGTTATGTTTCCGCATTATCAAGAGCAGCAGGAGAAAATGGAAAAGGAAGTATAATATTATCACTGCGCCGGAATCGATATCATTCTTCATGAAATAGAAGCGGTTTTTAGCGGCTTTGACGGACAATGTAATATATGGTATAGTAAAATGATTAGAGAATTTTTCAAGATAGGAGCAGCTAACTTATGGAACACTATACCAATATAAATGCTATGGTGCAGGCGGCAGACCTTACATTGCCGCCACCGGAAAAAGAACCGGACAGACAGTATTATTTTATAAAAAAACTGCAGCAGCATATTGCGCAGAAAGAGCAGGAAAAAGGGCGAAAGCTCACATGCAATATTAAAACATTTGGATGTCAGATGAACGCCAGAGATTCGGAAAAGATCCTAGGTATTCTTCAGACGATCGGATATGAGGAGACGGATAGTGAACAGGCAGATCTGGTGCTGTATAATACCTGTACCGTTCGTGAAAATGCAAATCTTAAGGTATATGGAAGGCTAGGGCAGTTAAAACGTTACAAGTCCAAAAATCCGGACATGCTGACGATCCTTTGCGGCTGCATGATGCAGGAGCCGGAAGTTATTGAGCGCATAAAGAAGAGTTATCGCAATGTAGATATTATTTTTGGCACGCATAATATATTTAAGTTGGCAGAATTGCTGGCAATGCGACTGTTTGATCAGGATGCCAAGAGAATGATCATTGATATTTGGAAAGATACAACGGAGATCGTGGAAGAATTGCCAAATTCCCGTAAGTATTCTTTTAAGGGCGGCGTTAATATTATGTTTGGATGCAATAATTTTTGCAGTTACTGTATTGTGCCGTATGTACGTGGACGTGAGCGCAGCCGCGAACCGGAAGATATTATCGAAGAGATCAAAGGTATGGTAGCGGATGGCGTTGTTGAGGTGATGTTACTGGGACAAAATGTAAATTCTTACGGTAAGACGTTAGAGCATCCGATCAGTTTTGCACAGTTATTGCGTCAGGTAGAGCAGATCGAAGGGCTGGAGCGGATCCGTTTTATGACTTCACATCCGAAGGATCTGTCGGATGAGCTGATCGAGGTGATGTCGCAGTCTGATAAAATATGCAAACATCTACATTTGCCACTGCAGTCCGGAAGCAGCCGTCTGCTAAAGATCATGAATCGTCATTATACCAAGGAAAGCTATTTGGAACTGGTAGATAAGATCCGGGCCAAAAATCCGGACATTGCCCTTACGACAGATATTATTGTGGGATTCCCGGGAGAGACAGAAGAAGATTTTGCGGATACGATGGATGTTGTGGAAAAGGTTCAGTATGATAGCGCTTTTACGTTTATATATAGTAAACGCACCGGAACTCCTGCTGCCGCTATGGAGGATCAGGTGCCGGAAGAAGTGGTTAAAGAACGTTTCGATCGTTTGTTAGAACGAGTTCAGCAGATTGCCGCAGTACATGCAGGCAAAGATGTCGGCAAAGTTGTGGAGGTATTGGTTGAAGAACAGAATGGACAGGATGCATCTCTTATGACAGGGCGCACCAGTCAAAATTATGTCGTGCATTTTCCGGGAGAAACTTGTTTGATCGGCAAGATCATTCCGGTGAAATTAATTGAAAGCAAAGGCTTTTATTATATGGGAGAACAAGCGTAATATCGATGGCGGTCAGAAAAAGGCGCAGCACTTGAAAAAGGGGGATTTCCATGGCACAGACAAAAAGTTTACGGCAGAAGCAGGAAGAGCGGGAACATCAAATATTAGGTCCGTTTGCATCTTATGCAGATGAGTCCGGAGGTCGCGACCACGAGGAGCCGCAGTGTGATATCCGAACGGATTTTCAGCGTGATCGTGACCGTATTTTGCACTGTAAGGCATTTCGTCGTTTGAAACAGAAAACACAGGTCTTTTTGGCTCCGGAGGGAGATCATTATCGTACCCGTTTAACGCATACGTTGGAAGTGGCGCAAAATGCGCGGACGATCGCACGTGCGCTGCTTTTGAACGAAGATCTGACAGAGGCGATCGCACTTGGTCATGATCTTGGACACACGCCTTTTGGTCACGCCGGAGAGCGTGCACTGAACCGCATCTCTGAGGAATATGGCGGTTTTCATCACAATGAGCAGAGTGTTCGCGTGGTGGAACGGCTGGAAAAAGATGGCAAAGGCTTAAATCTGACGGCAGAAGTACGAGATGGAATCCTCAACCATCAGACAAGTCTGATGCCTATGACATTGGAGGGAAAGATTGTTCGCCTATCGGACAAGATTGCGTATATCAATTCGGATATAGATGATGCGATCCGAGCCGGTATCATACGGGAGGAGGAGATCCCAAAAGAATTGACAGATGTTTTGGGTGATACGACCAACAGTCGCCTGAATACGTTGGTGCATGACATCGTACATAACAGCGAGGGGAAGAATGAGATATGCATGTCATCTGACGTTGAGAAAGCAATGTATGCATTACGCAAGTTCCTATTTGCTAATGTATATACCAATCCGATCGCCAAGGGCGAAGAGCGCAAAGTTGTACATATGATCGAGCAATTATATGAATATTTTATTCATCATTCTGACAAATTACCGGAAGAATTTTTGGAATTGATCAGGCAAGGGGAAACAACGCAACGTACGGTCTGTGATTTTATTGCGTGCATGAGTGATCGGTATTCAGTAAACCTATATAAAGAGATCATGATACCGAAGTCCTGGTCGGTTCGTGGTGTGGAACACCGATAAAGAAAAATATATTTTGCCTGCAAAAAAGGAAATGGGAAAAAGACGTCGAATAACCCAAATAGAGTGTTTGATTTCGGAAAGGAGGAAACGGTGTGCCCAGATATACAGAAGAACAGATCGAACAGGTTCGGTCGGCAAATGATATAGTTGATGTGATAGGCGCGTCAGTACGATTGAAGCGTTCCGGCAGCGGGTATGTCGGGCTATGTCCGTTTCATAGTGAGAAATCACCGTCCTTTTCCGTGAACCCGGCGAGACAGATGTATAAATGTTTTGGCTGCGGTGTGGGTGGAAATGTGATCACGTTTGTCATGGAATATGAGAATTATTCGTTTCCTGAAGCGATGGAAAGCTTGGCAGAGCGGGCAGGGATCACTTTGCCAAAGCAGGAAATGACTGCCAAGCAAAAACAGGAAGAAAACTTGCGCTCAATGTTATTGGAGATCAATGCCAAGGCGGCAAGATATTATTATGCGACGCTAAAATCTCCACAGGGTAAATTAGGCCTTGAATATCTGCGGGGACGACAGCTTAGCGATGAAACGATCTTAAAGTTCGGTTTAGGTTATGCCGGACAGGGCGGCGGTGAGCTTTACCGCTATTTACGGCATGAAGGGTATGATGATCGCATTTTGCGTGAGACCGGATTGTTTAAGATGGATGAGCGTGGCGTTTATGATAAATTTTGGAACCGTGTTATGTTCCCGATCATGGATGTGAATAACCGGGTTATTGGTTTTGGAGGAAGAGTTATGGGGGATGCCAAGCCGAAATATTTGAATTCTCCAGAAACAAAACTTTTTGACAAGAGCCGTAATCTGTTTGGCCTCAATTATGCAAAGCAGGGCAAACGTAAGAAGTTTATTCTTTGTGAGGGATATATGGATGTGATCGCATTGCATCAGGCAGGATTTAGTGGTGCAGTGGCATCGTTAGGTACTGCATTTACAGAGCAGCAGGCCAATCTGCTGCGAAGATATACTGATGAAATCTATCTGACGTATGATAGCGACGAGGCGGGAGTCAAAGCAGCACTGCGTGCAATACCGATATTAAGGCGTGCAGGTATTACGGGACGTGTGGTTCATATGGAGCCATACAAAGACCCGGATGAGTTTATCAAGGGACTTGGCAGTGATGCGTTTGAAGAACGTCTGGAACAAGCACAGAACAGTTTCTTTTTTGAAGTAGATGTGCTTCGAAAACAGCACAATCTGAGTGATCCGGAGGAAAAGACAAAGTTTGTGCATGGAATGGCACGTAAACTTTTGGTGTTTGAGGACAAAGTGCAGCGGGATAGTTATTTGGAGGCGTTATCTGCTAAGTATAGTGTTCCGAAGGAAGATTTAAGATCCCTCATGATCCGCTACAGCAATATGGAGCCGGAAGGTTATCGGGAGGTCATGGAAGAACGACATGAACAGAGCAGAAGAAAGGCGATCCGCAAGGATCCGGAGGGAATGGCATATACGTATCGGCTGTTTTTGTCTTGGTTGATCGAACAGCCGGCCCTTTATGAACAGGTTAAACACATTGTGCATGTTGAGGATTTCTTAGAGGAGCCGTATCGTCAGGTGGCGGGGCTGCTATACGAGCAGCTGGAACGCGGACAAGCAGAACCGGCACAGATCATCAGTCGGTTTGAAGATGTAGAAGAGCAGCGGATGGTGGCAGGAATGTTTCAGACAACATTATCTGCGAAGATGGACAACCGTGAAAAAGAAAAGGCGGTCAACGAATTGATCCATCGGATCAAGGAGCGCAGTATAGAACATCAGACAAGAACTTTGACGGATTTTTCACAGCTTCAGGATCTTGTCCGCCAGAAAAAAGAACTGGAATCTCCGGGAAAACTGCATATTTCCCTGACAGGAGATCAGAATAGACAATAGATACAATGGAAAAACCCGGATATCCCGGTACACAGATAGAAAGGAAGGAACAACATGGCAACAGAAAAGAAACAGGCGGAGCTGCAGGAGACAGTCGTTTCCGAGACAAAGGAAAAGAAACAGACCAAAACTGCTAAGAAGGCGAGCACAACGAAAAAAACGTCTGCTTCTAAGGCAGAGACAAAAGCGGAGTCTGAGAAGGCAGCTAAGACAACGACGAAAAAGCAGTCGGCTGCGAAAGAACCTGCGGAGAAAAAGCAGACGAAGAAGGCATCTGCCGCAACGACGAAGAAGGCATCTGCCAAAGAAGCAAAAGCGACAGAAGATGAGGCAAAGAAATTTATGGAGCGCATGAGAGCTTTGTTAGATCTTGCAAAAAGTAAGAAAAATGTGTTGGAGATCACAGAGATCAACAATTTTTTTAAGGATATTGATCTGACAGAGGAGCGTATCGAAAAGATCATAGAGTTTTTGGAACAAAAAAATGTGGATGTTTTACAGATTTCGGATGATAAAGATACCGAGGATGATATGATCTTGGAACTGGAGAATAATGGGGAAGTTCCGGACGATGATGAGATCGAGAATATCGATCTGTCTGTGCCGGATGGTATCAGTATTGAGGATCCGGTACGTATGTATCTGAAAGAGATCGGTAAAGTGCCGCTTCTTACTGCGGATGAAGAGGTTGAGCTTGCAAAACGTATGGAAGAGGGCGATGTGGAGGCTAAGAAGAAGTTAGCAGAAGCCAATCTTCGTCTCGTAGTCAGCATTGCAAAGCGTTATGTTGGTCGCGGAATGCTGTTTTTGGATCTGATCCAGGAAGGAAATCTTGGTCTGATCAAGGCAGTAGAAAAGTTTGATTATAAAAAGGGATATAAATTCAGTACGTACGCAACTTGGTGGATCCGTCAGGCAATCACACGTGCGATTGCAGATCAGGCGAGAACAATCCGTATCCCGGTTCATATGGTAGAGACGATCAACAAGTTTGTACGTGTTCAGCGTCAGTTATTGCAGGAACTTGGCAGAGAACCATATCCGGAAGAGATCGCAGAACAGATGGGCATGCCGGTAGAGCGTGTTCGTGAGATTCAGAAGATCTCTTTAGAGCCGGTTTCTTTGGAAACACCGATCGGTGAAGAGGAAGACAGTCATTTGGGTGATTTCATTCAGGATGATAATGTACCGGTTCCGGCAGAGGCAGCAGCGTTTACGTTGCTCCGTGAGCAGTTGGATGAAGTGCTTGGCACGTTGACGGATCGTGAGCAGAAGGTGCTCAAACTTCGTTTTGGCTTGGAAGACGGCAGAGCCAGAACATTGGAAGAAGTTGGTAAGGAGTTTAAGGTGACCAGGGAGCGTATCCGCCAGATCGAAGCGAAAGCTTTGCGCAAATTGAGACATCCGAGCCGCAGCCGCAAATTAAAGGATTATTTGGAGTAATGCAGTTATCTAAACGATTGCAGACCGTGGCGCATCTCGTACACTCTGGCGGTGTTGTTGCTGATATTGGATGTGACCATGGATTTACCATTATATATTTGGTGATGAATCAGCTTGCATCGGCAGGGATTGCTATGGATGTGGCAGATGGACCGTTAATGCGTGCGAAAGAACATATACATCAGTATGGACTCGATAACAGGATCGCATTACGTAAGTCAGATGGTATGCAGCAGCTTGTAGAAGGCGAGGCAGATACAATATTGATCAGCGGCATCGGTGGAGCTTTGATGGAACGTATTTTGCGGGAATTTCCGCACGTAACACAGTCTGCGAAAGAACTGGTACTTTCGCCTCAGTCAGAGATATACAAAGTACGTCATGCGCTGCACGATCTGGGTTTTGTGATCGCACAGGAAGAGATGGTATTTGATCAGGGTAAATATTATACGATCATACGGTGTGAGAGGGGCAGTGAGCATTACTTCACGGAGGAAGAATATATATATGGAGGGTACCTGATGCGAACGAGACATCCGGTATTTCTGGAATATATGCAAAAAGAGCTTGCGCGGGTGCAGCATGTTTTGGAGGCAATGCCGGATACACAGCCGGCGAAGAGGCAGATTCTTCAGGAACAGCAGACTATCTCAGATATTTTGAATCCGAGATAACAGGCTGCATTGTCAGTGACAGAAAGGCAAAGGTGTTGTTATGGGGAAACAGATTAAAGTGGAAGTGATCATTGGCACTAAAAGGATTCCTAAAACTTACGAAGAGGGAGTTACCTATGAGCAGGTGGCCAAAGAAGTACAATCGGCATATTCATATCCGATCATTCTAGCCAGACGTGGCGGTAAATTGGTGGAATTAAATAAGCGGATCCGTGAGGATGTCCAGATATGTTTTATGACGACGGCAGATGACAGTGGGCACAAGACGTATGTTCGTGGTGTGACATTACTGATGTTACGTGCGTTTTATGCGGTCTGCAAAGGGCAGCCGTTGGAAAATGTATATGTGCAATATCAGATCGGCGATAGCTGTTACTGCGAAGTGAGCGGTGTCCCTGTGACGGAATCTTTGCTGCAGCAGGTTGAACAGTATATGAAAGAACTGGTACATAGAGATATTCCATTTTTGAAACGGTCGGTAGATACTTCCGAAGCACTGCGTATTTTTGAAAAATATGGCATGATGGATAAGAAAAAATTATTTGAATATCGTCGTGTTTCCAAGGTAAATATATATACATTAGACGGATTTGAGGATTATTATTATGGTTATATGCCGGCAAGTACCGGTGTACTTCAGTATTTCAGTTTAGAGCCATATGAAAACGGATTTATGCTGAATCTGCCAAATAGCAAAACTCCGGATCGAACAACATTGCACAAACCAAGTCCAAAGTTGTTTGCAACCTTGCAGGAGGCGAAATCGTGGGGCAAGATGGTGGATGTTGATACGGTAGGTGCGTTGAATGATGTGATCTCGCATGGTGGTGCGCCGGAACTTATATTGGTACAGGAAGCACTTCAGGAGAAAAAGATTGCGCAGATCGCAGAGCAGATCGCCAATGACCCAAGTAAGAAATTTGTCATGATCGCAGGTCCGTCTTCTTCCGGTAAGACATCATTTTCTCATCGATTGTCGATTCAGCTTCGAACACTCGGAGTGCATCCGCATCCGATCGCATTAGATAATTATTTTGTAGACCGCGATGAAACACCGTTAGATGAAAATGGCAATTATAACTTTGAGTGTCTTGAAGCGATCGATGTTAAACTGTTTAATCAGCAGATGAATGAGCTGCTTGCCGGAAAACGTGTCGAACTGCCGACTTTTAATTTTGTGACCGGTCAAAAAGAATATAAAGGAGACTATAAGCAGTTAGGTGAGGATGATATATTAGTGATCGAGGGGATCCACGGCTTGAATGATAAACTATCTTATACGCTTCCAAAAGAAAGTAAGTTTAAGATATACATCAGTGCGCTGACCCAGATCAACATTGATGAGCATAATCGGATTTCTACGACAGATGGCAGATTGATCCGGCGAATGGTACGTGATGCCAGAACAAGAGGCGCTTCGGCCGCTCGCACGATCGGTATGTGGCCATCGGTACGCCGCGGGGAAGATCAATATATATTCCCATTTCAGGAAGAGGCGGATGTTATGTTTAACTCGGCACTGATTTATGAGCTTGCTGTTTTAAAACCGTATGCAGAAGCGATCCTCTTTGGAATACCGAAGGATGCACCGGAGTATATCGAGGCAAAGCGTCTGCTTAAGTTTTTGGATTATTTCATTGGGATCAGCAGTGAAGACATCCCGAAAAATTCACTGATGCGTGAATTTGTGGGAGGCAGTGTCTTTAATGTATAGGATTAATCTGTATAGAAAATTGCAACATTGACAGCAAGGCTGTATTAGGCACACATAATACAGTTTTTCCAGATCTGTCAGCAGGCAGTGTAGGACGGTCGGCAGATATGATAGATAACATGGTGTGCAGAAATGAGGACAAAAAGATATGGCACAGATTATTGATGGAAAGAAAATTTCAACACAGATCAAAGATGAGGTGAAAGAGCAGGTTGCTGTTCTGAAACAAAAAGGAATTGATGTAACTTTGGCCGTGATTCAGGTTGGTAAAGATCCTGCATCTACTGTATATGTCGGCAACAAAAAGAAGGCCTGCGAATATGTAGGTATTCGTTCTTTGGCATATGAACTGCCGGAAGAGACCAGTGAGCAGGAGCTTTTGGAGTTAGTACGATCGCTCAATGCTAAAGAAGATGTCGATGGCATTTTAGTTCAACTTCCGCTGCCAAAGCATATTGATGAGGATAAAGTGATCCGTACGATTTCGCCGGACAAAGATGTGGATGGTTTTCATCCGGAGAGCGTAGGACGTTTAAGTATTGGGCAGCCGGGCTTTGTTTCCTGTACACCGGCAGGGATTATCCAGCTTTTGAAACGTTCTGGAATAACGATTGACGGCAAAGAATGTGTTATTATCGGTCGGAGTAATATTGTTGGTAAACCGATGGGAATGCTCTTACTTAGAGAAAATGGAACGGTGACGATCTGTCATTCACACACTCCGGATCTGAAGACGGTTGCCAAGCGTGCAGATATTTTAGTCGTTGCGATCGGCAAGGCGAAGTTTGTAGATGCTTCTTATGTGAAAGACGGGGCCGCTGTCATTGACGTAGGAATGGATCGTGATGAAAATGGCAAGTTGTGTGGTGATGTTGACTTTGCTTCTGTTGAACCGGTTGCAGGGGCGATCACACCGGTTCCGGGAGGCGTTGGTCCGATGACGATCGCAATGCTTATGAACAATTGTGTGGAATCTGCACAGAGAAAACATTGTTAGAAATGGAGACTACGAATGGAACAACAGAATGTAACACCAATTTATTTTGTGTCGTTAGGGTGTGACAAAAATCTTGTGGACAGTGAAATGATGATCACTTCACTGCGGGAACAGGGCTTTCGTCTTGTGAATGAAGAGACAGAGGCAGAAGTGATTGTTGTAAATACCTGCTGTTTTATTGGGGATGCCAAGGAAGAAAGTATCAATACATTGTTAGAAATGGCGTCCTACAAGGAAACAGCTAAATGTAAGCTGCTTGTGGCTGCGGGATGCCTGGCTCAGCGTTACCATAAAGAGATACAAACGGAGATACCGGAAGTCGATATTATTGTCGGCACAATGGGGTATGAAAATCTCGCGGAAACGATCCGCGGAGAGTTGAAAGAGCATCAGGGTGTTGTTGAGACATTACAGAATATTGATTATCTGCCGACGCCGCTGACGAATCGAGATAGTATGTCCGGTGGATATTATGCATATCTTAAGATTGCAGAAGGCTGTGATAAATGCTGTACGTACTGCGTGATCCCGAAAGTACGCGGACATTAT
>ENA-OROL01002018-OROL01002018.1-human-gut-metagenome-genome-assembly--contig:-NODE-2018-length-15066-cov-23.979282_pt1 | contig 15066 bp, 10 predicted proteins | sample MGYA00242128_ERZ509048 | MGnify/ENA primary metagenome ERZ509048 (study PRJEB26280, sample SAMEA2338750) | human gut metagenome | biome: human gut; feature: human-associated habitat; material: faeces...
ACCTTCTTATATAAAGCGGTGTTCAGTTCTTCGTTTGTCATTTTGCTTCCTCCTTCATAAAGATTCAGCCGCCGATGAGGGAATCGCCGGCGGCTATGTAGCATTCAATTGAGAAGTTGAACATATTTTTAGCCAAGTTCTCAACGGAAGTGAACCTTGACAAAAAGAAAGACCGTCCACTTTTTCAATGAACGGTCGAATCAGGTTGTATTCCGTTTTGCAGGGAACTTTTTCCAGATTTTTTCTGCTGTATGTTCCCCATGCTGTCTTTGTTATTCCGCTTCTTCTTCAGCGTGAAAACCAACCATAAATCTTTTCAGCAGAAATGTGCAGAAGTACGGGAATGTGTATATCCTGTCCTCATGCCCGATATTGTTCTTTGAGAACTTAATCCCATATCTGATATCCGGGTAGTGATCAGAGGTAATCAATGTTTTCATTGATTTTGCCCGCCCACTTTTCGCCTTTACTTCAACAGGAATCAAGGATGCGGTTGAACGAATGAAGAAATCGGCTTCCAGTGTGGAATCCTCTTTTTTGTAATAGAACAGCTTATATCCTTGCTTGATGAGAGCTTCTCCTACCATGTTCTCATAGAGGGCTCCCTTATAAACACCCAGGTTCTTATTGGCTCTTAAATCCTCCTGCGATTCATCATCCAGCATGGATACCAGAAGACCCGTATCCGCAAAATACAGCTTGAATGTGTCAGGTTCGTAATTACCTCCCAATGGCAGTTCCGGAAACTCCATACAGTAACAGATGTTGACCATACCTGCATCCGAAAGCCACTCTGCACATCCTCGATAATCCCGGAATCTTGCGCCGGATGCCACCTTGGAAATCTGGAATTTTTTGTTTTCCCTTGCAAGCTGCGGCGCAACCCGGTTGAACACATTGATAATTCTTGTTTGATCGATTCCGGTGGCATACTTGCGAATATCTTCTTTATAGTCCGCTATGAGCTGCTTCTGCGTATCAAGCGATCCCTCAAAGGTGTTTCGCTCGATATACTCCGCGACGACAGCAGGCATTCCGCCAAGGATATTGTAATCCAGAAACAGCGAATGGAAGACATTCATCTCCAACTCGCTAAAAGGATTGAATTCCTTCATATGGGAAAGCAGGTTTTCTACCGTGTCATCTCCATAGCCCTTTGCCCACAAGAACTCCTCGAAATCCATCGAAAACATCTCATAGTCTTTTTTATACCCTACGCTGTTGCTTTCGATCTTCTTGTAATTGACTCCCAGCATTGACCCACTGCAAATCACATCAAACCGCCCATCTATGCAGAAGAACTTGAGCGATGTTGCAATTTCAGGAAACTCCGTAATCTCGTCGAAGAAGATCAGCGTCTTTTCGGGCACAAACTTCTTTGTCGGGTCAATGAGTGAAATGTTCTTGATAATGTCAGCGGCTTCATATCCGTCCGCGATGATTCCCTTGTATTTCTCGTCACGGACAAAATTGATCTCGATCACATTTTCGTAATGATCGGCAGCAAAATGCAAGATCGATTCCGTTTTGCCTATTTGACGGCTTCCCTTGACAATAAGGGGCTTTCTGTTTTTATCTGCTTTCCATTCCTCTAAGAAGGCATCTACTTTTCTTTTCAAATACATCTGAATCACTCTCCAGCATGAGTTTCCTGCTTCATTATACACAAAACATGGGCGATTGTCAATCCGTTTCGCACATTTCATGGGCGAATCCAAGCTGCCTCGCGCACATTTTAGATTATCGACCTCCTTAGTTTATGATAGCCGCAAGGTTTTTACTCCCTGCGGCTATCATTGGTTATTTCATGATTTTCAGCAACAGCGCATTGATATCTTCCGTCGGTTTGCCCTGCGCGACCAGCTTATTTCGGAACCCAAGGAGCGCATATTTAGCGAGCCGGAGTTCTTCCGGATTTAACTCAACAATTCGCTTATCATTTTTGCGTCTGAACATATCAGGCACCTCCGTCCTTTGATCTCGCTTCATTGTAGCGGCGGAAGTGCCGTGCTGCAAATGTGCGAATGATTTCATCGCTCCCTGTCATCGCTGGAGCGGCTCGGTTCTTCATCGGCTCGCTCACCGTCCACGATCTCGTTCTCTCTTTTGTCGAGATTGAGCATCGCATTCAGTTCATTTAGCCGTGCCGATTTGGTTTTCAGTTCTTCCTCCTGGGGAAAGGGCTTCTGTACCTCAGCCTTTGCGTTTTCAAGCTGAACCCGGGTGTTCTCCAGCTGATCGGCACACGCTGCCATTCGTTCCTCAAAAGCGCCGAGGGTGTTATCCAGTCGCTGAATATTGCCGAAGACGTCCGAGCCCAGCGTGACCGTATGCCGCAGCTGGTGAATCAGCGTGATTTTATATTCCCGGCTGAAGGTATCGAAGGACAGCTCCATATCAAAGCCTCGGTACTGACCGATGGGAATCGGGTCGGGGCTTGTCATGGACTTGCAAAGGCCGAGGATGGCATCGCCGGCAGCCTTCTTTTCTCTTACCGTGCCGCCCGGCATAATCATGGGAGAGAAACCGTCCTCGTTGGGCTCGGTATTTCTTTTTAGCTGGTCAATATCCGCCTGATAGCCCTCAATGCGCTGCTCCAACGATTTGATTTTCTGCGGAAACTCCTTCAGAATTTGATCCTCCAGAGCATAGCGCTGGCTCAGATGGTTGGCCTTGAGCAGCTTCAGACGGGACACATCAATGTCCAGATCCATCTTCTCCTTGATGTGGGGATTGCCGGCGCACAGCGCCTTGATTTCCGCATAGCTCAGGGCGGTTTCGTCAATGTCCTCCGCAGAGCGCACCGGGGATTTGCTGGTCATGATCTGCCCAATGAACTTCTGCTTGGATTCCACCAGCTGATACAGGTAGCTGTCGAAGGTGTTCTCCGTGACATAGGTGTAAATATCGACCTCCTTGTTTTCGTTGCCCTGGCGGATGATTCGTCCTTCCCGCTGCTGCAGGTCAGACGGTCGCCACGGACAATCCAAATGATGAAGTGCCGCAAGCTTCGTCTGCACATTGGTGCCGGCTCCCATTTTCTGCGTGGAACCGATGAGCACACGCACCTGACCGGAGCGCACCTTGCCAAACAGCTCTTTCTTTTGCGCCTCGGAATTTGCCGTATGGATATAGGCGATTTCCTCTGCCGGAACGCCCTTGGCAATCAGCTTGTTTCGGAGATCATCGTACACATTGAACTTGCCGTCGCCGTGGGGCGTAGACAGGTCGCAGAATACCATCTGTGTCGATTTCTGATCGGCGGTGCGCTGCCAAATATCAAAAACATTCTCCGCACACGCGCCCACCTTGCTTGTCTCGCTGTCGGGGAGCATTTCGTTCATGAGTCGCTGATCCAAGGCGAGCTTTCTGCCGTCATTGGTGATGAGGAGCATGTTATCCACGCTGGAATCCACCATCTTATTGCGGACACGCTCGGCTCGTTCTGAAAGAGAGGCCACCATTTCCTTTTGCGTTTCCGATGGCTTCAAAACAACGCTGTGGTAATGGGCCTCCGGCACGGGGAGCTTGAGCATATCCGCCGTTTGAATATCTGCGGTCTCCTTGAACATTGCCATGAGCTCCGGTAGATTATAGAACTTCGCAAACCTTGTTTTGGCGCGGTAGCCCGTGCCCTCCGGAGAAAGCTCGATAGCCGTCACCGTCTCGCCGAAGGTGGAGGCCCAGGCATCGAAGTGGAGAAGGTCATTCCTGCGCAGCGCTCCGTACTGGAGATACTTCTGCATGGTGTACATCTCCACCATGCTATTGGAGATGGGCGTGCCGGTGGCAAACACAACGCCTCTGCCGCCGGTCAACTCGTCCAAATACCGACACTTCATATACAGGTCGCTGGACTTCATGGCCTCGGTTTGGCTGATGTTGCCCACATTCCGCATTTTTGTAAATGCGGCGAGGTTTTTATAGTAATGCGCCTCATCGATGAAGATACGGTCAACGCCCAACTCCTCAAAGGTCACAACATCATCCTTGCGGGACTGATCGTTGAGCTTGTCCAGCTTCTGCTTGACCGTTTTCTTGGTTCGCTCCAGCTGCTTGATGGAGAAATTATCCCCACGGTTTTTCTTCAATTCAGAAATGCCGTCCAGCACTTCATCCAGCTGTTGCTGCAGGATGGCACGCTGTCGTTCCAGGGACACGGGGATCTTTTCAAATTGGCTGTGCCCAATGATGACCGCATCGTAGTCGCCGGTGGCAATGCGCCCGCAGAACTTCTTGCGGTTCTTGGTCTCAAAGTCCTTCTTGGTGGCGACAAGAATATTGGCGGAGGGATAGAGCTGGAGGTATTCGCTCGCCCATTGCTCCGTCAGATGATTGGGGACCACAAACAGGCTTTTCTGACACAAGCCCAGCCGTTTGCTCTCTTGGGCCGCCGCTACCATCTCGAAGGTCTTCCCAGCCCCAACTACATGCGCAAGCAGGGTGTTGCCGCCGTAGAGGATATGGGCAATGGCATTGACCTGATGCGGCCTCAGCGTGATCTCCGGATTGATTCCCACGAAATTCAGGTGGCTGCCGTCATACTCACGGGGGCGAATGCTGTTGAACTTCTCATTATACAGCTTGGTTAGCTGCTCCCGGCGTTCCGGATCGCTCCATATCCAGTCTGCAAAGGCCTGCTTGATAAGCTCCTGCTTGCCCTGGGCGATAGCGGTCTCTTTCTTATTGAGCACAGCCGTTTTCCTGCCGTTTGCATCCTCAATATAGTCGAAAATTCTCACATCACGGAGGTTCAGGGTTTCCTCCATAATCTTATAACCGTTGACTCTACCGGTACCGTAGGTATTGTGAGCTTTCACATTGCTGCGGTCATAGGATTTCCCCTCCACATTCCATTCGCCGGTGTACTGCGCGTAGTGAACATGGATGTTCCACTGGCAGTAGCGTGGGGTGCCGAACAGTTCAAACATGAACTCCTCGATGGTTTCCGGAGGCAGCCATGTTGCGCCAAGCCTCACGGAAATTTCACTTGCCGTCAGGTCAACCGGCTGTACCGCCTCAAGAGCACGGACATTCTCTCCGTAATCCTCGGGGTAGAGCTCCGCACTTCGCTTTGCCCAACGGAGCTTTTCACGGACATTGCCGGAGAGATATTCATCGGCAGGGAGATACTTCGGCTTGCCGTCCTCTTCGCTTATGTGCATGGGGTTGAGGAAAATAACACCCTTCAAATCCTCGAACAGCTCCTGCTCGGTTTTACCGGAAAGCTGCGACATATATGGCATGTCGATTCTCGCTTTTTCCGCAAGGGACAGAGCATAGGCCTCGGAAGCCGTGTCAACCGACTGCACCGTTACCTTCTGCTTGATGGTTCGTTTGGAGAACATATCTGCCTTGCGGAGGAAGTTGCCCTCATCATCCAGCACCTCCAGGGAGGCAAGCAGGCAGTAGGAGCTGTCGGAATTGAAAGCCGAATTGTTGGCTCTTGCGCTGATAAGCCCATATTTTTTGCTGAAATCATCATAGAGGCGATTGAGTTTTTCCTGCTCTGCCTTGATATCGGCATCGGGATAGTCCTCCGTCTGGTACTCAATCAGCGTCCGGACACAATCACGGATGGCAATCATGCCTTTGATGCGGCTTTCGGCAGTCGCGGAAACATCCACGGGATTCATGCGGCTGTTTTCACGGTAATAAATCTTGCCGTCCACCACCGTGAAGCTGAAATTGCGCACATCAGGGTCAGCGGGAATAGAAAGGTCCTCATCCTCCGCTTCAAGATCGTCGATTTCAAATTCGGTAATCTCGGCATGAATGTTCTGGATGGCATCCCGCAAGAGGTCCTCAAGCTCTGCATTTTCATAAGCAATACAGGCGGACTCCATGCCGTGAGGCCCGCTGACCATCTGCATGTCGCCCAACACCATTTCAGGGTTGTCCACAAAATAGGCGTTCATCCGGATGCCATTGGCGTCGGTGGCCAGATGCACCCAATCGGGCTCAATATCCACCAATCGGTCACGCTTTTGGAGGAAGATAATGTCCGATGTGACCTCCGTGCCGGCAGCGGCCTTGAAGGTGTCGTTCGGCAGCCGGATAGCGCCGAGCAGGTCGGCTCTCTGGGCAATATACTTTCGGACATTGGGGTTTTCCTTATCCATCGTACCCTTTGAGGTAATGAAGGCGATCACGCCGCCGGGTCTCACCTTATCCAAGGTGCGGGATAGCGATAGGTAAGGTCTGAGCGGTGCGTCAGCACCGCTTTCCACCTTTTCCCCCGCTCCACACCGTGCGTGCGACTTTCACCGCACACGGCGTTCCACCGTTTATGATTCGGTATTAACTAAAGTAAACTTACAATGTTCGAGCAGTAAAGAAACTCATTTTAATATTAGATAGCTTGCAAATTTGCCAGTTGGCGTAGCTTGTTCAGCTTTGCCTTCTGTTTGTAGGTGAGTTGCAGTTGTGAAAGGTAAGCTTTGATTGTTGTTTCTTTTGTTGCGTGTAGCAATCGGTGTATATCCTTGTGCAAAATAATCAAGTTTTCGTATCTATCATTTCCACCTTGACTGACAGGCTTTTTGTGGTGACAATGAATTTCATGCAACGCCAGTATTTGTCCTGTTATTGCACATTTTCCGTATTGTGCCACATAGAGAGAAATTCGGTTATCCATATACTCAACACTTCTACCAACTTCCTTTGTTCTCATAAGTAGGAGCATAGTATTGGTGTCTATGCCAAGATTTTTATGAATTTTCTGTCTACCCTCTGGGGTGTATTTACACACCGATTTTTTCTTCCACATGGGATTCTTGTGCTTGATATATCCCACAGGAACCAAAGGCTTTCCGCTGTAAAAACGGATTTGTTTGCTTTTTCCGTATTTCTTTTCAATGAACGAAAACCCTTTGTAATCTCCCTTTGTGGAAAGTGCCTTTCGCTTTAATTGGCTTAATTTCACAACATCAACTTCTCGTCCCATGTCTGCAAAATCCGAACTTACACAGGTCGCAATCTGAAAATAGTTGTGCATACCCATAATCATAGCGTTGTACTCATTGATGAGGGTTACTCGTTCCTCATCGTTTTTGGGATGTGCTATCTTTTTGATTTGACCTTTCAGCTTGTCCGTTTCTCGCCTTTTTGCCTTATCACAGATATGTGATTTGACAACATAGGACGCACCTTTTTTCATAAGAGTGAGTTTAAAACCCAGAAATTCCGAATAGCCCTTTTTCAAATTTACGATTTTAGATTTTTCTTCACTTACCTCTAACTTCAAACGGTCATGAAGCCACGCTTTTGTTGCTTCATACGCTCTTTTTGCGTCCTTTCGGTTTGAGCAGAATATCTTAAAATCGTCTGCATACCTAACCATCTGCATTTCTTTTAGACCAGACTTGCGGAATGCGTCATAGGCTCGACCTCTGTGAGTAGCACCTGTTTTTGTGATATGGTCACGAATATTGTGAGCAGGTTGCTTTTCCCACTGGCTCGCTATCCACCAATCCAATTCATTCAGAACAATATTAGAAAGAAGTGGTGATAGGATTCCACCTTGCGGTGTTCCTTTTTGCGGATAAATTGTTTCTCCATTGGGTAAAACAATCGGAGCCTTCAGCATTTCTTTTATTACACATAGCAATTTCTTATCCTGTATCCCCATATTCCACATCTGTTTCATCAGCTTGCTGTGACTGACATTATCAAAGAAGCCTTTAATATCAATGTCCACAACATAGTGCAGGTGTGATTTTTGCATAAACGCATAGGCTTGTGCGATAGCGTGTTCTGCCGACCTGTTAGGTCGAAATCCGTTACTTCTGTCACTAAATTTAGCTTCACAGATAGGTTCAAGAATTTGGAGAATACATTGTTGGACTATCCTATCCCATATTGCAGGGATACCCAGCGGTCTTAGCTTTCCGTTGGGCTTTGGAATTTCAACTCTCCTAACTGCTTTGGGTTTATACCATTGGAGTTTCTTTCTCACAATTTCAACAAACCTCGTTTCGGGTATCTTTTCAATATCCTTAATCGTCAGTTTGTCTACTCCGCTTGTATTGCTTCCAGAATTGCGTTTAATGTTACGATATGCAAGGCGAATATTTTCCTCGCTCTCGATAAGCGGCATAAGATTATTGAAAATCTTTCTTCGTCCACTATCCGCATACAACATATCAAGCGTATCTTGCAGGTCGTAATACTCCAAATAGCGTAGTTTTGAGTTCTTTTTCTGCTTCGTAGTTGTCACAGGCATCTCCTCCTTTCGGATTTGATTTTCTTTGTCATACTCGAAGCTGTGAATGTTTACTTTGTTATTATTTGAAAATCATAAACGGCTAATGGCTGTTCCTCCGTTTACATTACAGAAACATCAACGGTCGTGCCATCGCTCTCACAGAAAACTCACGCAGTTATGATTTCCTGCGTTTACTAACCATTGGTTAGCTTTTCTGCTTTCCTCGTTCCAACAATTCTATCTATACATATATCCGTAGGTGTCCTCTCTAAGCCTGTATGCTTGATACCGCCTGTAACGGCATAGGGAATTTCATATCTTCGATTTTTACTTTTCCCCACATACTATCCGTTTGGATAACTGCACATTTCTATACAGCCTACTTATAGACCCTTACATTCGAGGATTCGTCAGACTTTTTACGGTCATTCTCACCATAGATATTTTGTAGACCTCCGGCATATAGGCTACACCATCCACCGCTGGACAGCTTTCGTTGCGGTGTTCACACAGCCGCAAGACGGTAGCTCTCTGCCGACTTCACCGAGCTTCTGAACATCTGCCTTTTGAGCAGAGCCAGTCGGAGTATTAAGGATGGCGTTTCAGGGCGTTACCCCATCATTCCACCAATCGAATTGTTAGTTTGCAAATATTCTGGTTCACCTGCCTTTCAAAATTTGCACCTAAGCTTTTCACTTAGGAACGAGTCGCACCGAAGAAATAATCGTGAATGAGGAAGTTGTGCTTATCATAGCGCTTGTCCGGCACCTTGAACTGCCCGAATGGAACATTGCCGATTGCAGCGTCAAAGAAGCTGTCGGGAAGGTTTGTATTCTCGAAGCCTTGCACCGCGATGCTGTTTTTCTGATACAGCTGCTGGGCGATCCGCCCGGAAATACTGTCCAGCTCCACGCCGTAGAACTTCGCGTCATTCATGCTTTCGGGAACAAGCCCCATAAAGTTGCCGATGCCGCAGGAGGGCTCCAGCACATTGCCGGTCTGAAAGTGCATATTCTCCAAGGCACTGTACACCGCCTTGATCACCACGGGCGGCGTATAGAAGGACGTCAACGTGGATTCTCTTGCCGACGCATATTCCTCATCGGAAAGCACATTCTTCAGCTCGGTATAATGGGGATTGTCCTCTTTGAAAAACTCAGAGAGACCGCCCCAGCCCACATAGTCGGCAAGTATGCGCTGCTCGGTGGGTGTCGCCAACCGGCTTTCCGCATCCAGCTTATTCAGAAGCTGAATGGCACGGATATTGTGATAGAACCGTTCCAGCGGCGTGCCCACGCCGATATCATCGCTCTCGATTTGGAAGTTAGTTCGGTACTCGGTGTTGATCTCCTGGTGCAGCACATGAGGCACGACCCTGGGAGGCTTTTTCACCTGCGGAGGCGGAGCGAGCGCTTCTTCTTGGTCATCCAGCAAGGCCTCCGCATTGGAATAGGTCACAACCTCGCCGTCTTTGACTGTGCTGATGGGCAGAGCATCCAATTCTTCGTCCGTTAGGCTCTCGATTTCGGAATCGTCTTCTGCCAAATCTTCCGTTTCTCTGAATACCCGTGTGCCGTCCGCACCAAACTCCGCCTCATATCGGTCAGTCTCTCGCGCTGCTTCCCGGTCTGCCTCTAAAGATAGAATATCCTCGTGAATCTTCAGGAGGTTTTCCGGTGTGAACTCGACATAGTCGCTGTCCATCTCATAGTCATTTTCAGCTTCCATGAAGAACGGAGTATTGATGTCCGCAAGGAACTGATCCGACATTTCTTCAAGGTCATTTCGGAAGTCGGCGGCGTTTTCCGGATGGTTGGCAATGTCATACTGCTCGACAAGCTCTTCAAAAACAGAGAAAACAAGATCACCGGAAACATACTGTCCACCTGCATCTGCATCGGGATTGAAGTAAATCCAGTGAACCTTGTTACTGCCGGTGTCAAGGGATATTCTCGCCTTCGTATTGTCTGCGACAGGGAGTTCTTCCACGACTTGCAGCAGCCTGTCATTCAGCGGATTTTCTTTGAGCCGGTTATCGAACTCTTCACGAGTCAGCTCCTTGTTAAACAGCGGGAACTGTGTATCAAAGAGGACGACCTTCTTCTCGTCAAAAGACAGTAGCTCGTATTCCTGTGTGCCGATATAGACTGCATCGCCGAGATGATAGCGGTATTCCTTCCGGGGCTCCGGAGGAGGGTTCAGCTCATCAAAGGTCGGCTCAAGGGCCTTTGCCACATCGCTGTTCAACGCTTCCAGCATGGCTTCGCACCGTGCGGTCAGGTGGGTGTTGTCCGCAATGATCGTATTCATTGCTTCGCGCATCATGGGGAGGATGAAGTCACCCTCCGCAGTACGGGCGTGCATTTTCTTTTCGCCCACGCTGAACGCACTCCAGCAGCTTGAGAGATAGTACAGATTCAATGCTTTGCTTTCCTCACCAAGCTGCGTCACGAAGTCATTGTAATCATAGACAATCGACCGGAACTCATCAGAGATTTCACCTCGTTTCCTCCGAGCTTCTGCCTGCTCCCGGTAGGCGGGATAGTCGTCCTTCTCCGCTTGGCTCAGGTAGCGGTCGGCTCGGATCAGCTCCCCGATCCGCTTCTCGACCTTATTCCACCGCAAAAGCAATTCTGCATCGGGCTGAGAGATTCTGCCTCTGCTGATTTTGATTCCTTTAGCGTCGTGGCTCTCATCGAGATTTCTGCCGGAAACGGCAGGATACGCGCCGCCGATGCCGTATTCGTTTTTCAAAAAGGCGATATTGTTCTCAGAAGAATCCTGTTTGAGAAACTGCTCATAGATGCGGAATTTGCCCTGATGGATGCCGCTGCCCCGTGTCAGAATGGCGTCGATATCCTCCTGAGAAATAGCAAAAGCGGAGGATTTTTCTTCCTCCGCTTCTGCGATAATTTCCTGCTGCTGTTCAACTGTGGGGAGCGTCACGCGTAGATCAGGTCGTTCAGAATCACTTCCTCCGCCGAGTGGCGAATGGAATTCATCATCTGCACCCATTTCATCTGATCTTCCGCTTTCAGGCGCTCCGTCACGCCCTGCTTCTCTGCCATCTGTCGGGTCAGGCGTTCCATCATCTCGTTGGCTTGCCGGTCCACTTCCTCCAGATGACTGTTCAGTGTTCCGTTCAGCAGCATCCCGGTGTAGATCCCATCCCGGTGTTTGCGGAGGAATGTCCGCCGCAGCATTCCATACTTTCCAAGCTTCGGGCTCTCCGGCACGGTCAGATCGGGAATCAGATAGTCCCCCTGCATCGTATAGGTCAGTTCCATGTTCGTTGCTCCTTTCCTTGTTTTCTGTTCGGTTCTTATGATACGCAGAAGGACCGGTCTGCGCAAATGTGCGAATTTTCCGCTTTTCCTCCTTCTCCATTTCCTTGACGGTTTCGCCCATTTCACGGATGACCATCTCAGAAATATCGCTGACTGCGGCACCGAGCACGGAGATAACCTCCACGGTGTTGAAGTCAAAGAGGTGGCTGAAATCCTCCCGGTCAAAATACTGCCTCGGCTCATACCCCGCACGGGAGAGCGCCATAAAAGCGACGCTGCTTTTCAGCGAGGTTTTCAGCCACGCTTCAAGGCTTGTGTCGTCCAGCTCCTCCAGAAAGCTGCCGGCTTTGACAGCGTTCAACTCCATGAGATAATCTGAAAGATTATCCTCCACGGCATAACCGGAAATATCTATGAGAAGGTGCGGGAAATCTCGCGGCTCCTCCACATCACCGAAGCTGGCCTGAAGGCTTTCCGATACCGCATATTCGTACTCCGGCTTCATCTGCCAAAGGGTGATGTTCCTTCCGGCGCGGCTATTGGTGTCGGAGATATCAAAGACATGTCTCAGCTTGTAGGGAACATCTCTGTCGATCAGCAGGGCAATGCCTTTCGTGCCCTTGTTTACCCATCTGCCGAGTTTATTCCATGTGTCGATTTCCGCACACGCCGTTGCATCCGGCTTCTGCGCATGGATGAGCAGCTGCTCCTTAAAGCTGTACTTGTAGTTGTTTGCCGCCGTAATCAGAAAATCGGTATATCGGTCGGCATTGGAGGCGATATCCCTGGCAGTCTGGGACGCCATCTCCAAAATGATTCTGTATTTGCTCGGCATGGGCACTCCCTCCTTATCTTACTTTGATCGTGACCTCAACGGTCTGCACATTCTCTCCTAGGATCGATGCAAATAAAAGCCCGGTTCTGGCGTTGGACACCTTCGTCACAAGCTCATTCAGCCGGCAGACGGTGGTATTGATCTCTTTCTGGTTATCTGCGTAATAGTAGCCCATTTCATCGCTGCAAATAGGAAAGCCATCCTGTCGCAAGGCACTGATCTTGCGGCGAATATTTCGTCCGTCAAGCAGAAACAGCTTTTCAAGCTCCTTGCTGTGGATGGCATTTTCTCTGCCAATATGATGTTTACGGAGATACTCGCAGATGGCTTTCTTCTTATCCATAGCTTCTCCTTATCTCTCAGGTTCGTGTTCTTTTTTCTTTGGAGCCATTGCCGGAAGCTTTCTGTAAGGATTGTCCTCAACAGAAAGTCCCTTTGGCAGTGTATCCAGGTCGTTCAGAAACGCACGAGAAATCGTCTTGCCGTTCCGGTCTCGGTAGAGAACGACGCACAGCGGCTCTCCGTGATAGAGCGACTCCTTCAGGTCTTCCAGGAAGCGCTGCTCATCACTGTACTCAACGCTGCTGCATACTTTTCCGTTGAAAGCCAAATAGTCCAGTCTGGCAATATAACTTTCGCTCGGCAGTGCTTGGTTCATCGTGCCTCACCTCGTTCTCTCTGATGGGCAGGAAAACTCCAGCCGTACACCTTCCCGATTTCATCGCCAAGTCTGCGGGTGACACGGACGATATCTGCTCTGGTGGCTGTGCCGTTGTAGATTTTTTCTTTGAGTCGGTCTTTCTGTGCCTGGGAAACATTGTCCTTATACACCCGATAGAGATAGTGGTTCGTGCCGTCATGGTGGGTGTCATCGCACCGGAAATCTCCGTTTCGGTCCACATACCATGTGGTGTAGTCGTAATCAGAGTAAAGGCAGTCCCGGACATTGCCGCTGGGAATTTCTTTGTATCCCGTGTGCCTGCCATTCCAAAGCCCCAGATCGCCCACAACCAGAATGGGCTGGGAAAGTTGAATGTCCAGATTGAGCCGTTCGTCCTCAAGGTAGTGCCCGTTTTCCTCATACATCATGGCGACGCGCTCGTCATCGGAAAACGTCGGATATTCTTCCTCCATCCGATCTTTCCACTCCTCATAGTCAAGGTCAGCATTGGACCAGATGCGATAATCGTCCTTACTCATCGTGCATCACCTCTGTCCTTCGGCATCACGGGCTTTCCGTCTGCGTCATAATTTCTCGGGTCTGCGGCGGGCACCTGAAAGCCGAACATAGAGCCGGCCTTCATGGCTTCTTCCTGCGCTCGGCTGACGCCGAGCTTTGCATTATACTCATTCGCGATGTTCCGGGCTTCGTCCTTGTCGGTGACGGGAATGTCCGTCTTGAAGTAGCCCTTTTCGCCGCGCTTGATGATAATGATTTCGTCGCTGCCGGAAAGAACGCTGTAGCACCGCTCGGGCAAGTTGTCCCGAACCGGCTCGCAGGTATGGCCGCCGTATTCCATGCGCTCGGCAAACTCGCAAATGTGATAGAGGTTGCTCCCGATCTCCACATGGTAATCGTCGATATACCGGCAGGTGCGGATCTGGTCTTCATTCCACGAATAGTGGATTTTCACCTTGCCGCCATCCGGAATGCGAAACAGCTCCTTGTAATGGCTGTCAATAAAACGGATTCCTTTCTCTGCGTCCTTCAGGTGCTGATCGAGCCAATCCCGGCGATAGCAATAGCAGTACAGGTTGTATTCGCCTCTGTCCGGGTTCAGGCGCAGAAGGTAGGCGTATTTTTCGCTATCCACGCGGACGCCGTAGTAGCCCGGCTCCTCCTGCATACGACTTTTTGGGGGGTGCAATAGCAGTACTTGGCAAGCGCCCTGTGGTTATGAAGAATGTCGCCTTCCTCACGCAGAGAGTTGATTACATCATCAAGCTCTGCCTTGAACTCATCGGTTTTCAGCTCTTCCCGGAAGTCAAACCAACTGCTGAAAAAGCCGTTACCGTCTGTATCCATGTCTGCCCGGAGGTGGCCGATCAGTCCGGTTTGCATGGAAATCTGCGTGCTCTGGCGAAAGGTATATTTGTCCTCCACCTCGATCATTGCTCTTTTTTCATACTCGATCATCTTGCGTCACCTCTTTCTTTAGCCGGCTTCTTTTCCTGCGCGTGCATCTCTTTTGCTTTCTCCAAGCCCTTCTGCGCCCATTCGGGAAGCTTCTTTTCATCCATGACGCCGAGAAAATCCGTGCGGTAAAAGGAGGTCTTTCTCCCGTCGTACAGAGAAATGCAGCAGCAGGTACGGCCTCGCGCATTTGCCTGCGCGCCAAAGCCGCCGGTACACAGCATAAGCTGGTGATTGGCGTGGCGGAACTCAGGCCGGAGAATGCTACCCTTGACGACAACCACCTTGTTCTCGATGGAATCCTCATAGGAAATGGACTTACAACTATTTGTTGTGAGTTCCTCATTCATGCCGAGTTCCTTATCTGCTCGTTCATTTTCCTGGATGATTTCCTCGGCTGCGTCCGCTACGCGCTGCCCGAACACCTTTGCAATCTCTGCAAAATCGTCGCTGACCAGCACCCCGGAATAGCGTTCGAATATGGCGTTGGTCTCCACAAAGCAGCACATATACCGTTCATCCTTGTCGGCGTTGGGATTCTCGCCCAAAGCAATATCCTTGTGCCCGATATACATGGAATACTTTACGGAGTAATCTCCGATTT
>ENA-OROL01002044-OROL01002044.1-human-gut-metagenome-genome-assembly--contig:-NODE-2044-length-14884-cov-5.159755_pt1 | contig 14884 bp, 17 predicted proteins | sample MGYA00242128_ERZ509048 | MGnify/ENA primary metagenome ERZ509048 (study PRJEB26280, sample SAMEA2338750) | human gut metagenome | biome: human gut; feature: human-associated habitat; material: faeces...
TTATTACTCCAAAACAAAAAGAAGTTGAAAATTTAGTCTTTTCAACCTCTTAAAATAGTTACTTTATCATAGTGAATTTTTATTCACCCACACTATTTGACAAAGAACCAGATATGGTTGATATCTTGTTTTTAGACCTTAGGCTAAAGAAAGCACTGAAAAACTTAAGTTTACTTAAGGTTGAAAGTGAACAAAAAAAGAGTCTATATGAAATAGAACCCAAAAACATCATAAATGGAGGACGTAGTCGGATTTGAACCAACGCTCAGGGAGTTGCAGTCCCGTGCCTTACCACTTGGCTATACGTCCAAAGAACATACTAATTATATCAAAAAATATAACCCTTTTCAATATATTTTATGAAAAAAAATAAAAAAAGTACAAAAATAGATGAAAAAAAATCAAAGTTATAGTATAATAGATGTACTTTGAAAGGGGAAGTATATAAAATGGAAAGATTACAGAAAAGAATAGCAACATCAGGTTATTGTTCAAGAAGAAAAGCCGAAGAACTAATACAAAAAGGATTAGTAGAAGTAAATGGAGAAGTAATAACAAAATTAGGAACAACAGTTAAACCAGGAGATATCATAACAGTAGAGGGAAATATTTTAGATAATAGCAAAGCCTATGAATATTATTTATTAAATAAACCAAAAGGAGTAGTAACCACTACTAACGATGAAAAAGGAAGAAATACAGTTATAGATTTAATTGAAACAAATACAAGAATATATCCCGTAGGAAGATTAGACTATGATACAACCGGAGCCTTAATATTAACTAATGATGGTAACTTAGCAAACTTATTAATGAGACCAGATTCACAAGTAGATAAAACTTACATAGCTAAAGTAAAAGGAATAGTTCAAATACCCGATATTCAAAAATTAAGAAATGGTATCATTATAGATGGAGTAAAAACAAAAAAAGCAAGTGTTAGACTAAAGAGTGTTGATAAAAAGAAAGAAACATCAACAGTAGTATTAACAATCCATGAAGGAAAGAATCATCAAATAAAAAAAATGTTTGAAAGTTTAGGCTATAAAGTAATTAAATTAAGAAGAGAAAAAATAGCTTTTCTAGATTTAAAAGGTTTAATGCCTGGAGAATATCGTAATTTAAGTATTAAAGAAGTAAAAGTATTATATAGTTTATGTAAAAAATAAGGTGAGGTTATGGAAGTTAAAATAATAGAAGCAAAAAATAATGAAATTAGATTGGTTGAAAACATATTATTAATTTATGTTAAAGATATTAATTTATTAAGAAATATGAATAAAGAACAATTAGTTGAATTTATGTTTAATGAAAATGAAATTGTTAAATCACTTAGTTTTGTGAGAGAATTTAAAGATAGTATTAGAAATTGTGTTTTTGATATTATTAGTGTTAATGAATTAAGAGATCTTATTGAAAGTAAAGAGGTTCCTTTATATTCACTTATAATTAGCACTGCTACTTACTATAAAAAAATTTATTTAGCATCAAAAAGAAATGCAATAGATGAAGTTTCTATTGAATGTTCAAAAGAAAATTTTGTTAATGTTATTTCTTTAGTTAATAATGAAACTAGAAATGTTACTATTAAATGTCATGATATTTCTTTGAAAGAATATAGTGAATTATTAAAAGATATTAATGTATCTAATAAAAATGTTAAAGTTGATTATCAGGAGGCCAACACTCCGATTAAATTAAATACTTTACATGATTTATCTTTATTTATTGGTAATATTGTTAGTTATATTAATAAATATAATTTATCTGAATTGGAGAAAATTATGTATGTTTATGATATTGTTAAGTATCGTATTTATAATAAAGATGAAGATAATTATCTAAATAATAGGGATTTAGATAAGGTAACAAGTGGAAATACAATAGTATGTTCGGGATTTAGTAATTTATTTAATGCTATTTTGATGTCTTTAGATATTAAGGCTATGCCTTTAATTTCTAAAACTGCTAAGCATCAAAGGAGTATTGTTTATGTTAATGATTCTAAATATGATATAGATGGAATATATGTTTTTGATCCAACATGGGATTGTCGTAAAAAAGAAAGTGAGAATTATTATTTGGAGCGTTATAATTATTTTATGATGCCTCTTAGTAGATCTAAAATTACGGCATATGATGAGATTAGTAGATTATTGGAAGTTAATGTTAAAGATATAATAAAAAAAATATATGGTTATAGTTGTAATGATGAAGAACTTATGAGTGATATTTTTGTTTTGAATGAGTTAGAAAATTTATTTAGTTTTGCAGAAATTGATATATTTAATGAACATGATGATAGATTATCTTCTATAATGGAAAATTATTCTGACTTAGTTAAAAAATATAATCAAGATGAATTATCTAGTACTATTTTCTTTAAATTATTATATCGAGTAAGAAGAATTGAATTTAATAATGCTGTTGTTAGTGATATTGATTTATATGATCTTATTAGTACAGTTGTATCTAGGGAACTTAGTATTAAGAGACTAGAATATGATAAAGATACTTCGCCAATAGAGAAACTTTTAGGACTTTTTATGGTTGAAGATGATGTTAAAGAGATTATATCTAAAAATATTAAAAGTTTTGAAAGAGAAATTACTCCTAATGGGGTAGGAATAGAAAGAGATACTATTAATATTAAGCTTATTAAAACTTTGAAGAAAATAAATGAAATTAAATAGACTGTCGAATATGTTTGACTTTCTATTTTTTTATTGAAAAAATTTTAAAAATATGATAATATTAGTATGAAAGTATTGGAAAGTAAGTAGGTGACACATATGAAAAAGAAAATAATAATAGTATTAAGTATCTTATTAGTGGTTATATTAATAGTTATCTTATGTAGTAATAATAACGAAAAAACTATTAAAACCGATGGTATTTATAATATAAATGTAAATGGTGATTCATCAGTTACTATTCCTTCAAAACAAACTAAAACTATCTTCTTTAAAATAAATAATAAAAGTAAAAAAGATACAAATTATAAAATAGGATATATTGGTAACAATGTTAAAATAACATACGATTCTAAAGACTCTGATCCACTAGAAGGAAATATCAAAAAAGAAAGTATGAAATATATCAAATTAAAAATAGAAAATACCAGTATAGATACCACTACTGTTACATTATATTCAATATTAGAAAATAGTACTGATACCTTACCAGAAGGAATAAAAATAATATCAGAAGAATAGAAAGAGAGCCGAACAAACATGAAAAAAAAACATCTAATAATAGTAGGAACTATTATAATAAGTGCCATAGTTATATTAGGATTATATCAAACCTTTGCTCTAAGTGGAGACATAACTAAAGATACAAGTGGTTATTATAATGTTACCGTAAACGATGGAACTACTATTAATGTACCTGCAAATAGTAGTAAAACGGTATATTATAAACTAACCAATACCAATAAAGGAACAGTTAAGTATGGTGTAGGTTATAGCGGTTCTAACATAACAGTAAAATATTACCATGATACCCAAGACCCAGTAACTGGAACAGTAGATTATGGTAAAAGTAAATTTATAAAATTGTACATTCAAAATACTGGAAGTACTGCCACTACTGCAACATTATCTACAATCTTAGGCTATGAAAAAGGTGGAGATTTAATAGTACCAACAGGAGTTACTTTAGTTAATGAAGAATATAAAATATATACAATTACTTATAATTTAAAGGGTGTTAGTGGTACAACACCAGATACGCAGACTAAATTAAGTGGCAAATCAATTGTTCTACCAATTATAGCAGGAAGTAGATTTATTGGATGGAGTCCTAATGCAAATGCTAATGTTTCAACATATTTAGGTGGCAGCAGTTTTAAAATGGATTCTGATGTTACTTTTTATGCAGTATGGAGCGGTATTACTACTGGCCGTGGGAATGAATTTGTAGTAAGTGTAGAATCTAATTATAGCGGGGCATGGAAGAATATAGGCGATGGTACTGTAGATATAGGAGAAACTGCCGTTGTTTTTTCTGTTCTTGAAGAGCCATCATCAGTAAGTGGATATGTTTATTCTAGTGCAACATGCGAATTACTAGGTGATGGAGAAAATATAGTAGAAAGTGATATGACTAAAACAGTTTCTTCAAAACCTTATGGAACATTAACAGAAAGGATATTTACTGTTGATACTTCTTCATATAATATAGATATTATTAATTCTGTCGCTTGTTCAATTATTTATACAAAAGCATAAATCAAAAGAGAGTATACATAATGTATACTTTCTTTTATATCATGTATAAAGAATTATCATCTTGATATATATTTGAAGAATTACCTATCTTTTGTTCTAATAATTTAACTCTATTTTCTAGATTAGATATTTTATTATTAATTTCAAATATAGGATTATTTTGATTCATATTCATTTGTGGTAACATACCATTATTTAACATAGCCCCAGGAGGCATTTGACAGCCGTAGTTGGCATAAGCCATATTACCAGGAAAATTTTGATAATAACCTCCATACATCATATCTCTTTCTGTCATAATTTATTCCTTTCTTTCTACTTTATTATATGCAAAACATAAAAATAGTGATATAATACTAAGTAGGTGAAATTATGAGATTAAAAAACATTAAAGGAGCAAGTGAAAAAATACTTGAAGGAAAATACTTTATAAGTAATCCAAAAGATTATCGAGGAAAGTGGAATAAATTATTTAATAATAATAATCCTATCTATATAGAAATAGGTATGGGTAAAGGAAATTTTATCATAAAGAATGCTATAGCTAATCCTAATATAAACTATATAGGAATAGAAATGTATGATTCAGTTATCTTAAGAGCAGTAGAAAAAACAAACGAATTAGAATTAAATAACTTATATTTAATTCGTATGGATGCACGTTTAATTGAAGAAGTATTTGATAAAGAAATAGATTTAATATACTTAAACTTTTCCGATCCATGGCCAAAAGAAAGACATACTAAGAGAAGACTTACTAGTCCTAGATTTCTAGCTAGATATGATAGTATATTTAAAGATAAGAAACATATTATAATGAAGACTGATAATATAGATTTATTCAATTATTCAGTAGAATCATTAAAAGAATATGGATATAATATAAATGATATAAGTAATGATTTACATAGTTATAAAGATAATATCATTACTACAGAATATGAAGATAAGTTTACTAGTAAAGGAATCAAAATAAATTATTTTGATGCTAGTAAGAATTAGGAGGTATATATGAAAGTATTTAATAAATTAGATATAAATCCCACGAATATGAACCTATATATGGAAGCGGTAACTCATTCATCATTTACTAATGAGAATCCAAGTTATCCAGATTATGAAAGATTAGAGTTTCTAGGAGATGCCGTATTAGAAATAATCATAAGTGAATATTTATATAAAGAAAGACATTTAGAAGAAGGAACAATGACTAGAATGAGAGCTTCTTATGTATGTGAAGAAGCATGTGCTACATATGCCAAAGAAATAGGATTAGACTTAGATATAAGAGTAGGAATAGGTGAAGAAATAAATCAAACCATTTTAGCAGATGTCTTTGAAGCCTTTGTAGCAGCTCTTTATCTAGATCAAGGGTTCGAATTTACTAGAAGTTTTGTATTAAATATAATTTTAAAATATATTGAAAAAGAAGTAGATTTCTTACATGATTATAAAAGTACATTACAAGAACTAGCACAAACAGTAAAAAAATCAATTATCTATGAAGTAGTAGATGAAGAAGGCCCTGCTCATAATAAAAAATTTACTTCCATAGTTAAAGTAGATGGAATCATTATGGGAAGAGGAACTGCTGGTAGTAAGAAAGCATCAGAACAAGAAGCCGCTAAAGATGCATTAAGTAAAAGAGCAGGTATAAAGTAGGAGGAAAAAGTGAAAATAACAAAAGTAGTAGTAGGATTATTAGAAGAAAATTGTTATGTCTTAGAAAAAGATAAACAAGTCATAGTAGTAGATCCAGGGGATGAATACGAAAAAATAAAGAAAGTAATAGGTCGTAAAAAAGTAGCAGGAGTCTTAATAACCCATAATCATTTTGATCATGTTGGGGCTTTAGAAGAATTTGACCCAAGTCTAGTATACAAATATGATAATTTAGAAGAAGGAGAACATACTATAGGACCATTTAATTTTGAAGTAATATATACTCCTGGTCATACTAAAGATTCAGTAAGTTATTATTTCAAAGAAGATAATATTTTATTTGATGGTGACTTTGTCTTCTGTTTAGGTATTGGTAGATGTGATTTAGATGATGGTGACTATAAAGAAATGATGCGTAGTATTGAAAAAATAAAGAAATATCCTAAAGATATGATAATATGTCCAGGACATGGTAATCATACAACATTAGAGTATGAGATGGAAAGAAGCTTATATTTCAAAAGAGGAAATAATGAATAAAGTAGTAGAATTACTTATAAAAAATAATAAAACCATTAGTACTATGGAATCATGTACCGGAGGAGCTCTAGTAAATGCTATTACTAATATACCAGGAGCAAGTGAAGTACTTAAATTTAGTGCTATAACATATTCTAATGAATATAAAATAAAACTAGGGGTAGATAGTAAAATAATCGATAAATATACCGTATATTCAATAGAAACAGCAGATGAAATGAGCAAGGTAATTAGTAATTATACCAATTCCAATTATGGAGTAGGAATAACTGGAAAACTTAGTAGACCAGATATAAATAATCCATATGGAGAAGATAATCTAGTATTTGTAAGTATCTATAACAAAGATAATAATAAATATTATCATAAAGAAATAAAAGTAGATAAAATAACTAGAGAAGAAAATAAAAATATCATTATAGAAGAAATAATAACCATGTTAATTAATATAATTAATTAGGTGAGAATATGAAGAAAGTAATTATAGGCATACTTGGTACTAGTGAATATATGAAGACCAATGATGCCTTTTATGATGTATATAAATATAGTAATAATTATATCAAGAAAATAGTAGAAAATGATGCCGTACCACTACTAATACCATTAGTAGATGACAAATTAATAGAAGAAACACTAGATATGTGTGATGGTTTATTATTACCCGGAGGAAGCTATATCAAAGAAGTAAATTTCAAAGTAATAGATTACTTCTATCAAAGAAAGAAACCTATATTAGGAATATGTATGGGTATGCAAACACTAGCCATGTATTCAGTTAATATAGAAAATAAAGAAAGAAAAAGAATAATAAAACCAATAGATACCGGAGTAGATCATTGGCCTATTGAAGTAATAAGAAAGAACTTAACTACTTTAGCTCATAAAGATTATGTTAATGAAGATAGTCTTCTATATAAAATATTAGAACGTAAAGAAATAATAGTAAATAGTCTTCATCATAATACCATAACCGAAGTAGGAAGTAGCTTTAAAGTAGTAGCTTATTCTGAAGATAATTTAATCGAAGCTATTGAATATAATGGTAATGATCGTTTTGTACTAGGAGTACAATTTCATCCTGAAGTATTACCACAATATAATAATATATTTAAAACTTTTATAAATAGATGTAAAGATGATATCTCAATGTAGATATCTCTTTTATTATATCCTCTAAAGTCTAGGTCTTTAGAGGTTAACTAAAGCCTTAATTAAGTCTTTAGTTAAGATATCAACCATATCTATTATATATTAGTTATTACTATATACTAAGTAAATATTGTTTTACATTTAAAAAAATGATATACTTAATATGATAGAAGGGATGAGATATGAATTTAAAAGGTATTTTAGATATTAATAAAACAATAAGTAAAGATTTATTTAAAGAAACAAATTATCCTTGGGAGGTATTACCATATATAAAAGATTATATTATTACTTTAGGTAATAATCTTGATAAAGATAATTATACCGAAATAGAAGACCATATCTGGATAGGAAGTAATGTAGAAATAGATAAGTTATCTACGATTATAGCCCCATGTATAATAGATGATAACACTATAATAAGACCAGGAGCATATATAAGAGGAAATGCAATTATAGGAAAGAATTGTGTAATAGGAAATAGTACTGAGATAAAGAATGCTATTATTTTTGATAATTGTCAGCTACCACATTATAACTATATAGGAGATTCTATCTTAGGATATCACGTTCATTTAGGAGCAGGAGTAATACTTAGTAATTTAAAGAATGATGGTACAAACATTGATATCAAATATAAAGGTAAAAAATTACCTACTGGTATGAGAAAAATGGGTTCTGTAATAGGAGACTCTACTGAAGTAGGATGTAATAGTGTATTATATCCAGGTACTATTATTGGTAAGAATACTAATATTTACCCATTGACTAGAGTAAGAGGTATAATAAATAGTAATAGCATAGTAAAAGATGAGAATACAGTAGTAGAGAAGGAGAATAGATAATGAAAAGATTATTTGGAACAGATGGAGTAAGAGGAGTCGCTGGTGTAGAATTAACATCTAATTTAGCCATGGAAATAGGTAAAGCTGCTGCCTATATATTAACTAAAAATAAAGAGAATGTCAAAGTAATAATAGGTAACGATGGAAGAGAATCTTCTGATATGCTAGTAGCAGCCCTAAAAGCAGGCCTATATTCACTAGGAGTATCTGTATTAGATGCCGGCCTAATACCAACACCAGGTATATCATATTTAGTAGGCTACTACAATATGGATGCTGGAATAATGGTAACTGCTTCTCATAATTCATATGAATATAATGGTATAAAAATATTTGATAGTAATGGTTATAAATTACCTGATGAAGTAGAAGATGAAATAGAAAAATGTATAAGAGAAGACTTTAATTATCCAGTAAATAAAATAGGTAGACCATTAGAAGAAAGAAATACTACTAAAGATTATGGTGATTATTTATTAGAATGTTTAAATAAATATAATCCTGATATCAATTTATCTTCTTTAAATATAGGTATAGATACTTCTAATGGAGCAGCCTCTAAAGTAAGTGAATATATATATTCTAAGTTAGGCTGTAATTATCATATTATAAATAATAAGCCAAATGGTACAAATATCAATGATAACTGCGGTTCAATGCATCCTGAAGTATTAAAAGACTATATAATAAAAAATAAATTAGATGGAGGAGTCTGCTACGATGGTGATGCTGATAGATCAATTTTTATTGATGAATTAGGTAATATTATTGATGGTGATTATATAATGTCAATAATAGGTTTAGACTTAAAGAAAAAAGAAAAATTAAATAATAATACCATTGTTGGAACAGTAATGAATAATTTAGGTTTTATAAATTTCTGTAAAGAAAATAAAATAAACTTTATTGCTACTAAAGTAGGAGATAGATATGTTTTAGAAGAATTAAAACTAGGTTCATTTTCTCTAGGCGGAGAACAATCTGGTCATATAATTTTAAAAGATTATGCTAATACTGGTGATGGTGAATTAACTTCATTAATTCTCTTTTCTATATTAGCTTCTTCTTCTAGTACCTTAAGTAAATTATCTAATATAATGACAAAGTATCCTCAAGTATTAATAAATGTTAAAATAAGTAATGATAAGAAGAGTGATTACTATATGAATGATAAAATAAAAGAGAAAATATCAGAAATAGAAACTATATTAGATTCTTCAGGAAGAGTACTAGTAAGACCTTCTGGAACTGAACCGCTAATTAGAGTAATGCTTGAAGGAAAAGATTTAAAAGTAATTAATAAATATGCTATGACATTAGCAGATCTAATAGAAGAAGAATTAAACTAAGAGGTAAATTATGATAAATAAAAAAATTAATAGATTATATACAGCATTTTTAATCATTGGTATTACTATTACTTCAATTGGTTTATATACAGCTATTAAAACGTTAGATAATAGTAATAAAGTGGATACTATAGGTACAATAACCTCTATAGTAAGCACTTCTAGTGATACTCCTGATGTATATGTTACTTATAATGTTGATGGTAAAAGATATACCTCAGTAATGCGTGGTTACTCAAATACCTTTTATGAAGGTAAAAAGATAGACATATATTATATGAAGAATGATCCTAATATTATAGGAAATAAGAAATTAGAATTATTAATTTTATTACTTCCTTTTGTAGGCCTTATTTTCCTATTAATTGGAGGTATAAATATATTTAAAATAATAAGTAATAAAAAGAAGAAAGAAAGATTAATAAAAACTGGTACCGTAATAGAAGCAACTTATATTGAGACTAATACTAACTTTAATTTAAGAGTATTAGGAAGAAATCCAAGTAATATAATATGTGAATATGATGATCCAATAAGCAAAAATACATATAGATTTAAAAGTGAAAGATTATGGTATGATCCAACATTATATATAGGTGATAATGATATACATATTTTTAAAGTATATGTAAATAAAGATAATATGAAAGACTATTATGTTGATATAGAAAAATTAATAGATAAGGAGTAATTATGGCTACAATTAAAGAATATTTAAAATATTATAAAAGTTTAACTTTTAATGAATGTAAATTAAATATAAATGATGTATTATTATTTACTGAATTATCTTATATAGATTGGCATAATATTGTACCTGAAGATAATAATAAAATAACCCTAAAAGAAGCTTTTAATATTTATCAAAAGACTAAGAATGTTTACTTAAGTAATTTTATGAAGGGTAATATTGCCAATCTAAAAGATATTTATACAAGTACTAGATATAAAGATATATATCTAAGCAACTATAAAGAATATGTCGATAATGAGAAACAATTCGGAGCAGTTAAAATACATTTTGATAATAAAGTATTTATTTCCTATAAAGGAACTAATGGAACAATCATAGGGTGGAAAGAAGACTTTACTTTAGGTTATCATTTTCCAATTATATCCCAAGAATATGCTATCAATTATTTAAACGAAGTAATAACTAGTGAAGATAAAGAAATATATATCGGAGGTCATTCTAAAGGTGGTAATCTTGCTATGACATCTTCAATGTATTGTCGTGATGATATCTTTAAAAGAATAAAAACGATATATAATTTAGATGGTCCTGGTTTTAGAGAAAAAGATTTAAATAATAACTTCAAAAAGATATTACCTAAATTACAAATATATATACCTGAAGATAGTATTATAGGTATGCTTCTATATAGTACTAATAATAAAAAAATAGTAAAATCAAATACCTCAGGTATTATGACTCATGATATTAATACTTGGTTATGTTTTGGTCAGTTCCTTGAAAAAGGTAAACAATCTAAACTAAGTATTAAGATAGATAATCGTATTAAAGAGTGGAATAAAAATTATACTGATAAAGAATTAGAAGTAATGATAACCTCCATCTTTAATGTATTTGAAAAAAATAATATTAAAAGTTTTAGAGAACTAAAAAAATTAAAATGGAATCAAATAGTAGGTATGATTAATGAAGTAAATGATATAGATGAAGAAACTAAGAAACTATATTCTGAAACTATTAAAGATTTAATATGGTTAAACAATAAGAAATAATTAACTAACAAGAGAGAGAAACATCTCCCTTGTTTTTTATTATGATTAATGATAAAATAATCTATGTGAAGAAATAATAACTTATATAAAAAGAAATGAGGGATATTATGTTTAAATTAGTATCAAAATATAAACCAAGTGGTGATCAACCAGAAGCTATAAAAGAATTAGTACAAGGAATAAAAGAAGGTAAGAAAGAACAGGTCTTACTAGGAGCAACAGGTACAGGTAAAACATTTACTATTGCTAATGTAATAGAAAAAATAAATAAACCTACCTTAGTACTAGCCCATAATAAAACACTTGCAGGACAATTATATAACGAATTAAAAGAACTATTTCCTGAGAATAGAGTAGAGTATTTTGTATCTTATTATGACTACTACCAGCCAGAAGCCTATGTACCTAGTACCGATACCTATATAGAAAAAGATTCATCAATTAATGATGAAATAGATGAATTAAGACATAGTGCTACTTCAGCCCTAATATCAAGAAGAGATGTCATAGTAGTAGCCTCAGTATCATGTATCTATGGAATAGGAGAAATAGAAGAATATAAAAAGAAGATGTTAACTCTTACTGTTGGAGATACTATAGATAGAGATATAATATTAAAAAAATTAATAGAAATGTTATATGAAAGAAATGATATTGATTTAAAAAGAGGAACCTTTAGAGTAAGAGGAGATTCTCTAGAAATAGTACCAGCCTATGAAAGAACAAATGGTTTACTAATAGAGTGGTTTGGAGATGAAATAGATCGAATAAGTGAAGTAGATACCATTACTGGACATATTCTAAAAGATAAAAAGACTGTATCAATATTTGCAGCCTCTCACTTTGTAACTGATGAAGAAAGATTAAAGATAAGTATAGAGAGAATAAATAAAGAAAAAGAAGAAAGAGTAAAATACTTTAAAGAGAATAATAAATTAATTGAAGCGCAAAGAATTGAAGAAAGAGTAAATTATGATATTGAGATGTTATCAGAAACAGGCTTTTGTCGTGGTATTGAGAATTATTCAAGACATATAGCACTAAAAGAAGAAGGTGAGTCTCCGAATACCTTAATAGATTTCTTTCCCAAAGATTTCTTACTCGTAATAGACGAATCCCATGTAACATTACCTCAAGTAAGAGCTATGTATAATGGCGATAGAGCTAGAAAAATGAACTTAGTAGACTATGGTTTTAGATTACCTAGTGCTCTTGATAATAGACCATTAAAGTTTGAAGAATTTACTAAAAAATTAAATGATGTAATCTATGTAAGTGCTACTCCTGGAGACTATGAAATGGAGAGAGTAAATAATAAAGTAGTAGAACAAATAATTAGACCAACTGGACTATTAGATCCATTAATAGAAGTAAGACCAACCAAAAATCAAATAGATAACCTAGTTGAAGAAATAAATAAACAGATAGAAAAGAATGAACGAACATTAATTACAACATTAACAATTAGAATGGCCGAAGAATTAACTAACTATCTAAAGAGTCTAGATATTAAAGTAGCTTATTTACATAGTGAAGTAAAGACTTTAGAAAGATTAAAAATAATAAGAGACTTAAGACTAGGTAAATATGATGTAGTAGTAGGAATAAACCTATTAAGAGAAGGAATAGATATACCAGAAGTAAGTCTAATAGCCATTATGGATGCTGATAAGCAAGGCTTCTTAAGAAGTACTAGAAGTCTAATTCAGACAATAGGAAGAGCGGCCCGTAATAGCAGTGGAAGAGTTATTATGTATGCTGATATTATTTCTGATAGTATGAATGAAGCTATTACTGAAACCGAAAGAAGAAGAAATATCCAAGAAAAATATAATAAAGAACATGGTATTATACCTAAAACTATTATTAAAGATATACCTGAAGTTATTTCTAATGAGACAGAAAAGAAAGTTGAAAAAGAATCTAAATTAAGTAAGAAAGAAAAATTAGATTTAATAGATAGTCTTACTAAAGAGATGAAAAGTGCTGCATCTAACCTAGATTTTGAAAGAGCTATGGAACTTAGAGATATTATCTTTGATTTAGAAAATGATAAATAAATATATAAAGAAGACTATTAGTTAGTTTTCTTTTTTAATTCCTCTTCAGCCTATAGTCTTCCGAGGTATTTTTATGCCTAAGGTCATAAAAATAAAATAATATAATCAAAAGACCACAATTAGTAGCAGTCTTTTAACATCCAAATATTAACCAAAAGCCTAAACAAATTAAAGCTAAGTATTCAAGTAATAAAATAAAAACATTACCGAAACAAGGAGCAAATAAAGTAATTAACATTTGATAAAAAGTAATAATCATTAACATTAATACCATTAAAAATAAAAATAATTTAAAACCTGCACATAAACGAAAGAAGTTAAAAAAATTATTAAACATAGATATTCACCTACCATAGTTTATGTAAGAGTAAAAGAATTGTTAAAAAATGTTGTGAAAATAAAAATAATATGATAAAATTATATTATAGAAGGTGATATTATGAATGAGAATACTACATTATTTGATGTGTCTAAAGTAACAGATAAATGCGTTAGAGAAACACTAGAAGCTTGTGTTGAAGCATTAGCAGAAAGAGGATATAATCCTATAAATCAATTAGTAGGTTATCTAATTTCCGGAGATCCTTCTTACATTACTAGTTATAACGGAGCAAGAGCTTTATTAAGAAAGCTTGAGAGAGATGAAATTATTGAAGAATTAGTAAAATCTTATTTGGAGAAAGAATAATGAAAAAAGTATTAGGTCTTGATTTAGGGTCTAGAACTTGTGGTATTGCCATGTCAGACATTCTAGGAATGATTGCTCATGGTGTTGAAACGTTTCGTTTTAAACCTGATGATTATTTGACATGTGCAAAACATGTTAAAGAAATTGTTGAAGAAAATGAGATTGAAACGATTGTTTTAGGTTTACCAAAACATATGAATGGTGATATTGGTGAAAGAGGACAAATTTCAATTGAATTTAAAAAACAATTAGAAGAAATGATTGAAGGAATCAATGTGATCTTAGTTGACGAGAGGTTAACAACGGTAGTTGCTGAAAATCAACTTCTTTTTGCGGATGTATCAAGAAAGAAAAGAAAACAGGTAATTGATAAAATGGCGGCAGTTGCTATTTTACAAGGTTACTTAGATAGAGGATAAGTTATGGATGAAAATACAATTGTTGTAACTGATGAATTAGGAAACGAAGTAGAGTATGAAATTTTATTTACATTTGAAAATGAAGAAAATGGACATCAATATGTTGTTTACTTCGATCCTGAAAAAGATGAACCAGAAGCACAAGCAGCAATCTTTGATGATGAAGGTGGACTATTTCCAATTGAAACTCC
>ENA-OROL01002047-OROL01002047.1-human-gut-metagenome-genome-assembly--contig:-NODE-2047-length-14862-cov-2.368745_pt1 | contig 14862 bp, 14 predicted proteins | sample MGYA00242128_ERZ509048 | MGnify/ENA primary metagenome ERZ509048 (study PRJEB26280, sample SAMEA2338750) | human gut metagenome | biome: human gut; feature: human-associated habitat; material: faeces...
CCATTTTGTAAGCAATAGCACACTGCTATACTAAAAAGCATCCCTGCCGTCACCAACCGGAGCAGACGACCGGGATGCTCAGAGCGTTTTGCCGTTTCATATGTCATATTTTCCCGGCCAAATGCTTGTCGAGCCATATGAAGACGTTCCTCCCGGCTTTCTACCGGTTCTATCCCCTCTAAAACAACCTTATTCTGTTTTTTATATTCCTGCTGTCTCATCACATATTCTCCAACACTGATCACTTTTGATAGTATATATGAGACAACCGGCACAGATATTCCTATTTCCACTGCAATACAACAGTTGGATACTGCGCACGTGTCGGATTTATTGCTGCCATGGATCGTTTGGATACTCTTCACAACGATCTCTCGTCAATAAATTTGCCAATGCGTCTTTTGCAGACAGATCACCAAACAGCACCTCGTTGATTTCCGATACGATCGGCATGCTAACCTGATATTTCTCGGCTAATTTCTTCGCCGCTTTCGCCGAATAAACACCCTCTACAACCTGTTTAACCTCATTCATCGCTTCGTCCATCGTATAGCCTTTACCGATCAACACACCTGCATTGTGATTGCGGCTGTGTTTGCTCGTACAGGTCACGATCAGATCACCGATACCAGATAATCCTGCAAACGTTTCCAAACGTCCTCCCATCGCAATCCCAAGTCTGGCAATTTCGGTAATTCCCCTAGTGATCAACGCTGCCATGGTATTATCACCACAGCCAAGTCCCACACTGATGCCCGCCGCTAAGGCAATGACATTTTTGATCGAGCCACCAAGTTCGATGCCGATCATGTCAGAGCTGGTATATACTCGAAAACGATCGTTCATAAAAACTTCTTGCAGATAGCAGGCGAACTCTTTCGTCTTCGCTCCTACCACAACGGTTGTCGGCATTCCAATCGAAACTTCCTCTGCATGGCTTGGTCCGGACAAAACAGCAACTTCTGCACACGGAATTTCCTGCTTGATAATATCACACAATGTCATCAACGTATCTTCCTCAATGCCTTTTGCCACATTAACAATACGCTGTCCCTCCGGAATATAAGCTGCTGCCTCTTTTGCCGTTGCGCGAACGAACGGAGATGCTACCGAAAAGACAATCAGATCATTGCCCTCGCAGGCCTGTTTTAAGTCTGAAGTGACAACAATAGAATCCGGTAGTTTCACACCCGGCAAACGATGAATATGTTCTCTGTGCTGCTGCAGCATATCCACCTCAGCCTGCACTTTTGACCAAAGAGTAACGTCATGTCCGTTTTGTGCTAACATAATCGCCAGAGCAGTACCCCAGCTGCCTGCCCCCAAAAAGCTTACTTTACTCATTTACCTTCTCCTCCTTTTTTGCCCCAATCTTATTCTCCGTACCATGGAACAGCCTGACAATATTCTGTCTGTGCTGCACATAAGCCAACACGGTAAATAATAAACTTAAGATCATCATATGTAAAAACAACGGATTCTTTCCATCCAGCCAATGAAATACCAATGTATTCACCGGGATATACCAGGCTACAAATAATGATCCCACTGATACATACCGTGTTATAGCGACTGCAATAATAAAAATCGCAAGACCGATCGGTATCATGATCGGATTGGCTGCCGATAATACAACGGCCGCCGTAACTGCAATTCCTTTACCGCCTTTAAATCTTAAATAGAATGGAAAATTGTGTCCTAAAACAACGCCTAAACCAAGGTATAAGCATAATAAATAGGCTTCTTCACCTTGAAACAGACAGCGGATGATCACAATGGGAACAATTGCTTTTGCCAAATCGCCGACAAATGTAATAAGTGCCGGAAGCTTACCGAGTGTTCGAAGCACATTCGTTGTTCCTGCATTACCGCTTCCCTTTGTTCGAATATCCATATGATACAGTTTGCCAACGAAATAACCGCTGGATATACATCCGCAAAAATAACCAATCACCAGACAAATGATACGGTACAACATCATCTTTTACCTCTCCTAATCACTTTTATTTTTTACTGCGCTCGCGAATCAGAAATCGCAGTGGCGTTCCTGCAAAGCCAAACGCTTCTCGTATTTTATTCTCCAAATAACGGGTATACGAAAAATGCATTAGCCGTTTATCATTTACAAAGACAACAAAAGTCGGTGGTTTCACACTCACCTGCGTCATATAGTAAATCTTCAAACGGCGTCCTTTGTCTGAAGGTGGCTGCTGCATCGCAACTGCCTCCATCAAGATCTCATTGACCACTCCGGTAGCAATACGCAGCGAATGATTCTGGATTACCGTCTCTAATGCATCAAACAACTTTGGAATACGCTGCCCGGTCTTGGCCGAGATAAATAAGATCTCCGCATACGGCATAAACGATAATGTATTGCGGATTTCATTGGTAAATTTCTTAACCGAATGATTGTCTTTCTCAATGGCATCCCATTTATTAACCGCAATGATCATACCGCGTCCGCGGTCATGTGCAATACCTGCAATCTTGGCATCCTGCTCCGTAATGCCTTCCTCGGCATCGATCATCAGCACGACCACATCAGCACGTTCTACCGCCGATACCGTTCGCAAAATACTATATCGCTCAATTTCTTCCTTGATCTTATTTTTGCGTCTGAGTCCCGCTGTATCAATAAACACATAGTCTTTACCTTCCCAGCAGATGTCAGTATCGATCGCATCGCGAGTCGTACCGGCTACATCCGATACGATCACACGGTTCTCTCCTAACAGTTTATTGATCAAAGAGGATTTACCAACATTGGGCTTACCAACGATTGCGATACGTGGTCTCTCATCCTCTTCCTCTTCCAGATCTTTTGGGAACAATGCGGTTACTTCATCCAGCATATCACCCAGTCCCATCTTATTCAGAGAGGAGATAGGATGTGGATCCCCAATTCCCAGATTATAAAACTCATAGACATCCGGGAGCATCTTGTCGTAATTATCTACCTTGTTAACGACCAATACGATATCTTTGTGCGCCTTGCGCAGCATATCAGCCACCTTATAATCCGCATCCAGAACACCCTGCTGCACATCTACGACAAACATGACGACATCAGCCATTTCAATCGCCATTTCCGCCTGTTCTCGCATGCTGCGCAGCATCTGATTGCTTGTCTCCGGCTCAATACCGCCGGTATCCATCAATGTAAAATTATGATTCAGCCAGCTAACTTCCGCATAAATACGATCTCTTGTTACACCTGGCGTATCTTTGACAATTGCGATCCGCTCTCCGGCGATCATATTAAACAGCGTTGACTTACCAACATTTGGTCTTCCAACGATAGCCACAATTGGTTTACTCATATCTTTCCTCATTTCTGCACACATTTTCCATGCATTACAACCCCTGTGTCAAGTGTGCTCCGACACAATCACTGCACTATTGCTCAACAACATTCTTTACGAGATAAGAGAGTACTTTCTCACGTAAAAGATCTTTCTTTACAATTGTTTTCGCATCAAATCCATAATAAGACTTAAATGTCTTATTCAATTCTTTCTCATTCTTACTTCCGGTATTCGTTAAAAGCTTGTCCAACTCGCTTTTATACTCTTTGTTCGTAATTTCCAGGTTCTCTTTTTCAGCAATTGCATTGTAAACAACTTCTTCACCGGCTGCATCCTTAGCAGTTTGCTCTTTTTGTGATTCATAGCTGTCTTTTGTCATATTCTGTGCTGAAATATAATCATCTAATGTCGTATTCTGCTGTTTCAGATACGTATTTAAAGCAGTTTCCAGACGAGTCTTGTTATCCTCGATCAACTGCTTTGGATAATTGGAAATCTTGGAATCCGATACAACTTTGTCCCATGCCATATCTTTTACAACATCCTCGCGAAGTTTTGCCTGATACTCCTTGGCTGTATTATAACCGGACACATTGTTCTTTACAAATGTATCATCAAACTTTGGCACATTTGCCTTACCACGCTTAGAATTGATCGTTACCGTAAATACTACCGGCTTTCCTGCAAGATCCGAATTGACCGAATACTTCTCCGGGAAAGTAAGCTTAATGTCACAGGTTGAACCAATCTTCTTACCGATCAATGCCTTTTCGAAACCGTCAATAAACGTATTAGAACCGATCGTAAGATCGTAACCGGATGGGTTGGTATCTTTTGTCAAAGATCCGCCGTCAAATGCTTTACCGTCTACTTTTCCTACATAGAAAATATTGACCGTATCTCCATTTGCTACCGTTCCTTTCTTCACAGCCTCATACGTTTTATTCTGATCCAACAACTGATCGATCTGCGTCTTGAGCTTTGACTCAATATCTGTTTTTTTGAGCGTAACTTTTTTGTATTCTGTCAAAGTAACCGCTTTCTGATAATCAATATTCTCCACCTTCTGCTCTGTCGTCTTTTTCTTGCCACATCCTGCTAATGTTGTTACACACAATGCAACGCACAGTGCAGTTGCAAAATACTTCTTTAAATTTCTCACAATATTCCTCCTTATTTTGGCCTTTACCAATCCACGATTTATCTCTCAAACCGTATATTTTCCTGTTATTTTAGAACAAAATTCGATCCAAAAAACACTTTGTCACAATATACAACACTCTACGTTATACCATAAAACGACCAAAAAAGAAAGTCTATTGACTGAAAAACTAAAACACGGTATATTTTTATAGGACAATTCTTTGTTCTCTCCAGACAGGATCGTGAGCAGAACATTAGAATAAAATCTGTTATTTACAGAATGGAGAAATAAGATCATGGCAAACAGAAAATTACAGGATGCAATGCCTCTCGCTCCACTTAAGATCGTGGCAATGGGTGGCTGTAGTGAAATCGGTAAACGCGTAAATGAGATCATCATTGCAAGACGCAAAGAAGCTCTTGCAGCTTCAAACAAACCGGATTTTATGACATCAGATTATTCCATCGACAACTATTTGGTTGACTTTGAATGTCTTCGCTTCGGGACCGGAGAAGGACGTGCTGTCGTCAACGAATCGATCCGAGGAAGCGATCTGTTCATTATATCGGATACTGTCAACTATCATGAAACATATGATATGCATGGCAATAAGACGCATATGTCACCCGATGATCATTTTATGGATCTAAAGCGTGTCATCATGGCCTGCAGCGGACATCCAAGACGAATCACCGTGATCATGCCATATTTGTATGAAGGCAGACAGCACGTGCGTCTGATCAATGAATCCTTAGACTGTGCACAGGCAATGCAGGAACTGATCCGCATGGGCGTTGAAACAATCATTACTTTTGACGCGCATGACAATCGCGTCCAGAATGCCATCCCTAACAATGGATTTGATAATTTCTTCACATCATATCAATTTATCTCGACAATCCTAAATGATATGCCGGATCTTGTTGTGGATAATGAACATTTAATGACGATCAGCCCGGATGAGGGCGGTATGCGCCGTGCGGTATTTTATTCCAACCAGCTTGGTGTCGATATGGGTATGTTTTTCAAACGCCGCAACTATTCTACACTGGTGAATGGAGAGCATCCTGTGATCTCCATGGAATTCCTTGGTAATGATGTTTCCGGCAAAGATGTAATCATTGTGGACGATATGATTGCTTCCGGCAAAACAGTACTGGAAGTTGCCAAAGAGCTCAAAAAAAGAAACGCTGCACACGTTATTATCTGTGCAACGTTTGGTTTATTCAATGACGGACTGGAGGAACTTGATCAGGCATACAAAGAAAAGGTATTTGATCATATTTACACAACAAACCTTTGCTACTGCCCTTCCGCTCTAAAGGAACGTCCTTATTATCATAACGTAGATCTGAGCCGTTACATTGCACTGATCATTGATACTCTTAATCACGACACATCTGTCAATGACATTATGAATGCAACAAAGCGTATTCAGGAATTGTTAGAAGAACGTTCTAAGAACATTTCTTCCAAATAAATCCGTTCAAATTGCCACGTTTGCCGGCAGTTGCACGGTGTGAAAATAACAGATCTTTATGACAGCAGGTGCACACTCCGGATACCTGGATCGACTTCGGAGGAACACCTGCTTCTTTTAATGTTTCATAACAGGCTGCCCAGAGATCTAACTGATATTTGCCCGGTTCTCTACCCGGTTCAGCAATCTGGCGCATCTGATCTTCTGCATATACGCAGCTTAGTGCACTCACTACATCTTCACTTACTTCATAACATTGTTGACAGATCGATGGTCCAATGACACAAGCCATATCCTTCGGATCTGAACCATATTGCTGAACCATCATTTCTATTGTTTTGCGGCCAATCTGACCAACTGTTCCCCGCCAGCCGGAATGAGACGCGGCTACAATGCGGTGCTTCGGATCCACAATGAATAATGGAACACAGTCTGCATAAGATGTTGCAAGAACAACATTTTCTTCTGCCGTAACAAGACCATCTATTCCCTGAAGTTTCCTGTGTAATTCCGGTCCTGCCGTATGCTCTTTTGTAACACTTACTACCTTTGTATCATGCACCTGATCCAAAAATACATAGTCATCTGCGCTGACACCGATCGCCCCGGCAAACAAACGGTAATTTTCTTTTACATTTTCCAGGTCATCTCCCTGTTTCCAGCCAAAATTCATACTGGATAAATACCCTTCGCTAACACCACCTAACCGTGTCGAAAACGCTGCCCCCATCCAGTCTTTCCAAGGATCAAAACAAGAAAATCGCAGCACTGGGATGCCATTTTGTATTTCCATATATGTCGAGTACTGCGATGACATACGTTCGTATTCCTTAGCCTCCTGTGTATTTTTATTTTGACTCCATTCTACACTACCAAACTTTTTCTCAAAAACTTCTCTGCTCCATTTTTTTCGCATTATTTTCCTCCTTTTTAGCCGCAATAATCAAATGCATCTTGTATATGCGTTACCACACTCCCCTGCACTGTGATCACATCAAAACGACAAGGTCTTTGTTCCTCATAGCCATGATAGGCATAATAATACATTGCAGATTTACTGATTCTCCATTGTTTGCGATGATCTACCGCATCCGTAGCTGCACCATAACGACGGTTGCTACGATATTTAATCTCCACGAAAACCAACACTTCATCCTGCTGTGCTATAATATCAATTTCTCCATAGGGGGTATAATAATTACGTTCTACAATGCAATATCCCTGCTTTTTCAAATAATCCGCTGCAAGCTGCTCATATTTTGATCCTATCTGACGATTATTCTTTCCCATTAAATCCACCCATGACCTTACTTCTTCAAGCGATCAACATCCCATTTACCCTTGATCTTATCCATAGAATCTACAAATACCAACACTTCCGCTACCACTTGATATAGCTCAGGCGGTATAAACTCACCGATCTCAACATTCTCCAGACTCTTCGTCAGCCCTGCATCCTGATGTACCGGGATATCATGCTCTCTGGCAGTATCTAAAATACGCTCTGCCACGTGCCCGCGTCCACTGGCGACCACTTTTGGCGCACGATCTTTTTCCGGTTCGTATTCCAATGCAACAGCCGAACGTTTCCGCACCTGTTTCATGACATCACGCCCATAAATTTTCCCCTGATGCTTTTGTTCCATAAGCCATCTCACTCCATAAAATTCTTAATAAATGTTCTGCGATGGATCGGGCAGGGTCCATACTTTTTGATCGCTTCAATATGTTTTGCTGCCCCATATCCCTTATGACCTGCAAATCCATACTCTGGATATAATGCATCCATTTCCATCATCATATGATCTCTTGTTACTTTTGCGACTTGCCGCCGCAATAGAAACACTTTTGGCATCTCCTTTGATGATGCCCACCTGTTTCGTCTCAACCTCCGGAATGTGCACGGCATCTACTAACAACAGATCAGGTGCCGGCATCAAAGCTGCTATGGCATCCCGCATCGCCTCATATGTTGCCTGTAATATGTTGATCTGATCGATCCGCTCTGGCGATGCAATCCCTACGCCATAACAAATCGCCTTTTCCTTGATCTCCTCATACAATTCTTCCCTGCGCGCAGCCGATAATTTTTTAGAATCATTCAGATATAAAATTTCCACATCTTCCGGCAGGATCACTGCTCCAGCTACTACCGGACCGGCAAGCGGACCTCTGCCCGCCTCATCGATCCCGCAAATCGCATGATATTCACTGTATTTATGTTCAAAAAAACGCATTGTCTCTAAGCGTTCCCGCTCTTTCACAAGTTTTTGCGCTTCTTTTTGATATTTTGTAATAAGATTTTGAACCCCTTTCCGGGAATCTCCGGCATATTGCACATAAAGAGCCTCTTTGTCGTCACCTGACTGTTCAAACTCCTGCTTGATCTGTGCGATCGACTTTATATCACTCATAAGCTCCTCCTTACTGTTGTCTTACCCGGCAATGCCTCCCATTTTTGAGAGTGGAAAAATACGTGCACAAGCCTTTCCGATAATGCTTTTACGCCTTATCAGCCCTACATAACTGCTTCGACTGTCCGTACTCATATTACGGTTATCTCCCAGTACAAAATACTCATCATCCGCTAATGTGATCGGCTCCACCGCATCTCCCGGATCATCGATCACTTTATCTTTTCCATAAGTGTCATCTTTTAATTCTTTGCCATTAATATATACTTTTCCCTCTATGATCTGCACTGTCTCTCCAGGCAGTCCAATAACACGCTTAATGTATTTGGTATCCGAATTGTAGTAAGGCACCGGAAATACGACGACATCATACCGTTTGGGATCTCCAAAATAATAACTCATTTTCTGGATCAATACTGTATCCCCATTGGTCAACGTAGATTCCATTGATTCGCCTTCTACTTTCGTTGGATTTACAACGAAAGAGGTCACAACTGATGCAACACAATATGCAATAAATACACAGATGGCAATGACTAAAAGATTTCCAAATAAACGTGAAGCTTTCGTCTTTTGTTCCTGTAACTCTGGATCTTCGGACTTTTCTTTCACCGTATGGAACACATCCGATAGAATATCGACCGCTTTGTCCTTACCAACCTTTACCATATCAAGTACACGCTCTACCGGTGGTTTCACACCATTCTCTGCACGTTCCTGACGAATTCTGGCATTTTCTTTATCTGCCTGCCGCTGAATCAATGCATTTCTTTTTGCACGTGATTCTTTACGCTCTTTCTCTAATCCTTGAGCAAAGATTTCATTGATCTGTTTCTCAGATAATTTCTGCTTACTGACACTACCTGCCGCAGTCTGCGTCTGTCCCGGATAGCCAGATGCACTGGTTCCTGTATACATCTGCTGCGCTGTATTTTGTGTACGAGGGTCAGTATATACCGGTTGCTGTGTCCTGTTCTGTGTATGTGGATCAATATACACCGGCTGCTGTGTCCTGTTCTGTGCAAGCGGATCAGTATATACCGGCTGTTGTGTCGCACTCTGTGTCCCATAACTTGCAGCATACTCTCCTCTGGCTCTCGCAGATTCCTGCTCAAGCTGATGAATACGCGCTTCCAAGGCTGCAACTTCTGCCTGACGTTTCAGCTCCTCTGCACGCTCCTGTAGTATTCTTGCTTCAGCTTCTGCCTCCATCGCTGCACGCTGACGCTCTGCTGCCAAAGAGCTATTGCTCTGTATAAAGGTTTCACGTGCAGCACTTTCTGCCTCACGCTGTTTTTGTATTCTCTGCTGCTGTTCCTGTTCTATACGCAGTTGTTCCTGCTCCGTCTGCTGTTTTTGTGCTTCTATGCGCAATCGTAGCTGTTCTGCCTGATCTGCCTGTTTCCGACTCTGCACTTCCATCTGCTGACGTGCCTGTTCCATTGCTGCAGCATGCGCTCTCGCCTCTTCCTCACGCTGAAGCTGCTCCTGTTTCGCCGCAAGCTGTCTTGCTTGCTTCTCCTGCTCCCGAAGCCGCATTGCCTCCTGCCTTGCCTGAACCTCTCTCTGTCTTTCCAATTCCTGTCTTCGGATTGATTCCTGCTTTGCAAGCTCCTGTTGACGTAATGTTTCTTGTTGTTTTGCAAGCTCCTGTTGTCGCTGCTGCTGTAGTTTAGCACGAGTTCTGGCAACTGCATCTCGTTGTGCCTGTGCAATACGTTGTGCTTCCGCTTCTTCCAACTGTTGTTGTTTTCTTGCTAACGCTTCTGTCTCTGCCCGCTGCTGCTGTAATTTATTCTGCAGCTCCAACTCATGCCGGTGCTGCTCTAAAGCAGCCTCTTCTGCTGCTTTTCTTTCCTGTTCTGCCTTAAGTCTGGCTGCTTCTTCTGCCGCCTTTCTTTCCTGTTCTGCCTTAAGTCTGGCTGCCTCTTCTGCCGCCTTTTTTTCCTGTTCTGCCTTAAGTCGAACAGCTTTTTCGTTTGCCTTTTTGGCTGCCTCAGCTCGCGCAAGCGCCTTCTGTCTCGCCTGTTCACGCTGCTTTTCCTGTATACGTTTGGCCTCTTCTTCTTTCTCCAGCAAACCGCCCATCGCTTTGGCCGACGTCTCTGGTTCCGGCGGGGCAATAAATGGTTTTACAGCATCAAAATCAACACTCACCGGATCCTGTTCTTGCAAAATATGATCCCATGAGTGTGACTGTGTTTCCATTTCCTCCGCCATAACAGATAACGACTTGTCCTGCGATTCATTTGCAGTGCCCTTATCTGTAGCAGATATATCCTCGTATTCTTTTATTTGACGACAAAACTCAAGACTATCCTCGATTTCGTTCTTATCGTACATACTGTTCCCCATTTCTGCTCGTTATTAAAGCCTAAGTGTTCTACTTTCCTAACATAGAAGAATTACTGAGGCATTTCCAAACTGATCGCCCCTAACTTTCCTGCCCGGAAATCGTCAATCAGACATTTGGCAGCCTTATCCAGATCAAATTCTCCACCAGCCTTCAAACATCCTCTTTTCTCTGCTATCTGCTTCAATGTCTCTTCACTGGTCTTTTCCTCTGCTATTCCATAAAAGTTACTGACAGCATTCGGATAATTCTCCCGCAAATACTGAAGCAGTAAAACGCTTAATTCGTAAATATTATATAACTCATCCTTAATGGAGCCAATATAGGCTAGGCGTAATCCAACTTCCTGATCTTCGAACTTAGGCCAAAGGATACCCGGCGTATCTAACAGCTCCTCCATCTTATTCAAACGAATCCACTGCTTTCCTTTTGTAACACCCGGTTTATTACCTGTTTTGGTACAAGCTTTACCGGCAAAGCTGTTAATAAAAGTTGATTTTCCAACGTTTGGTATTCCCACGATCATCGCGCGGATCGGACGATTCAAAATACCGCGTCTCCGATCTCTTTCTATTTTTTCTTTACACGCTGCCTGAATAACATTATGAACAGCTTTCACACCTTTTCCATTCTTGGAATTCACTTTCGCTACAAAATAACCCTTTTGCTCATAATACTGCACCCACTGGTCTGTCCGCACCGGATCTGCCAGATCATATTTATTCATCAACAGTATACGTGATTTTCCATTTGCCAACTGATCAATGTCTGGATTCTTGCTGCTATATGGCACTCTCGAATCTACCAACTCAATAATAACATCGATCAGTTTTATGTCTTCCTGCATTGCACGTTTCGCCTTAGTCATATGACCCGGATACCATTGAAACTGCATATTTATCCTCCATTTCAAACTACGTACTAATTTGCCGCAGCACTCGCTGTCGGACTTGCCGACGGATCTGCGTGTTTCTGTTCAAATCCATTGATCCTGTTTACCAACGTAAAATGATTGGTACGGATCCATGCCTTACCAACAATATTTTCCGACATAACATTACCGACATTTGCATTGCGGCTGTCTTCACATTCATTACGATTGTCACAAAGCATAAAGTACTCTCCTTCTGAAAGGGTAAACTCTTCCAGTGCAAGTCCACCATTTTCCATGGTCGGAAATCTATACTTCTCCTTTAACTTATCGCCATCAATATACACTTCCCCATCTTTGATCTGAACCTTTTCTCCAGGCAAACCGATCACACGCTCCACAGTATAATAATTATGCTGCGCTCCATTGTGTTTAACAACCACAACGTCATTTCGTCTAACCTTGTGCAGACGATAGCACATCTTATTGATCAGGATCTCATCCCCATCTTTCAAGGTAGGACTCATATATTTCCCGGATACCGTCATTTTTTCCAGGCCAAAATGGGTAATTGCATATGCCACAAATAATACTACGCCTATTTCTAAAGCACACAGTAAAACACGAAGAAATATTTCTTTTCTCTTTTTACTGTGATCTTCTAAATCAAAGTCATATTTCATATCCGTTCTCCATTTATAAACAGTATGCCTGCAGTGCTCTGATCGCATGCTTGCTGATCAAACATTTATAATGCTCTTTGCAATACTGCTCCATATAAGGACGGGGTGAGCAAATTGTTCCATAATCCGACAATCTGCGACATAAATACTGATACTCGTCCATCTTTAATTTTCCCTTTTTGATCAGCAGATAATATGTTCCACTGTTCTGATCTCGAAACAACTTGCTATTAATATTCTTTTTGGTATAAAAATCTGCAGCGAACTGCTCCAATCCATCCAAATTATCAAAGGAATACACCTTTGCCGAACTTATCAAGCTTTTCTCCTTATCCCGCCTTATCTTAGCAAGATCCTTCATATGCTTTTGATAATTCTCTTTATCGGCATCTACCGTGTTTTTCTTTTGAAATAGATCCATATTTTCGCTGGTATGTATCGCTGCCTGATCGTCCACATCAGGTATCTCGCCATTCTTGAGTCCTTCTACAATAGCTTCTGCGGTCTCATCATCAATAGATCCGGCAAGATGTCGGATTTGATTCAGCATATTATTCATTCCCTCCGGACTTTGATCAGAAAATGTAATGATCAGGGAATTATCAGGCATACGCATCAATTGCATGGAAACAACGCCGCCTTCAACTTCATAGCCGACTTCTTCCTCTGCTCGTTCTACCAACTGCTCCAAAAACTCACGTGCTTTGTCCTGATCCGTGAAGAAATCCTCGATCTTAAATCCATATTCCTCCATTTCCTCTTCGGACATACGACACTGCACTGTATTCTTATCAATTCTACGAAAATTCAAAACTATCCCTCATTTCTTTGCAAAAATACTATCAGTATAGTCCTCATTATCTTAATCCTAAATGAGCAATCTGTCAAATATGAGGTGTGTTTCTATTGTTTGGATTATGCACCAATGCCAAAATAAACCAAAACAAGAATTCCTAATACGATACGATACCACCCAAACGGCTTAAAATCATGCTTTCGAATATAATCCATTAAGAAACGAATAACGAGCACGGATACCAAAAATGCGGTAAACATTCCCAATAACAGCATCCCTAATTCATAACCGGAAAAATGTAGTCCAAAATGCATCACTTTCATCAAACTAGCACCAAACATGACCGGAATCGCCAAGAAGAATGTAAACTCCGCCGCTACGGTACGGGAAAGTCCGATCACTAAACCACCGATGATCGTTGCACCGGATCTGGATGTTCCCGGGAATAATGCCGCGATCAACTGAAACATACCGATCATAAATGCGGCACGATACGTAATCTGTGCGATGGTTGTCACTTTGGCATCACGTTCCTTGTTCCAGCGTTCTACGATCAAAAACACGATACCAACCAATATCAACATTAATGCAACCACTTGATAATGATAAAAGGCTGCTTCTAATTGATCTCCCCACACCAGCTCAACTACTGCTGCCGGCACACAGGCAACAATAATCTTAAACCACATCGAAAATGTATCCTTTTTAATATAACCTTTTTCCTTGCTGCAAAATGGCCATAGCTGATTCCAAAACATTAATACAACAGCTAAGATCGCTCCCAACTGTATGACAACCAGATACATCTCCCAAAAATCGGAAGATACCTTCATCGGCATGATTTTCTCTAATAAGATCATATGTCCGGTACTACTGATTGGAAGCCATTCCGTAATGCCCTCCACAATACCATAAATAATTGTCTTGATCCACTCCATCTTTCATCCTCTTTTCTTTTTACATTTCACGTTTTGTGATTCCACTCAAACTTCTGAGCAGTCTTTGGCGGTTGTTCTCAATTTCTATTTAAATATTCGAAGACTGTAATTTACCATAAATCTCCTTGCTATTCACAACTGTATTTTCCTTTTAAACAAAAAATGAGACAGAACCTGATCCAAGTTCTGTCTCATTATATCCTATTTTATCATTAAATAGAACCGCTATTCCAAATAATTTAATAATTATTTAGGAATTATTTTACAACCTTTTTTAACTCTTCTGTGAGCTTAGGAACGATCTTATTCAAGTCGCCTACAATACCGTAATCAGCTACGTCAAAGATTGGAGCTGTCTCATCTTTGTTGATTGCAACAATGATGTCAGACTCTTCCATACCTGCTGTATGCTGAATTGCACCGGAAATACCGATTGCAAAATATACGTTAGGACGAACTGTCTTACCAGTCTGTCCAACCTGAAGCTCTTTTGGAAGCCATCCATTATCTACTACGGCACGGGAGCAGCTTACTGTACCACCGATCACATCAGCAAGATCCTGAAGGATCTTGAAGTTCTCAGCACTACCTACACCACGACCACCGGATACGAGGATCTTAGCATCCATAATATCTACGGTATCAGACAATTCTTTAACAACATCCAAGATCTCAACATATTTGTTGTTTGGTGTGAAACCAGGATTGTACTCAATAACCTCAGCCTTAGCACCGGCAATTGGATCAATCTTCTGCATAACACCAGGACGAACAGTTGCCATCTGAGGACGGTTGTCCGGGCAGGCGATTGTAGCGATTGTGTTACCACCGAATGCAGGACGAGTCATCAGTAACTGGTTGTGCTTCTGCTCATC
>ENA-OROL01002068-OROL01002068.1-human-gut-metagenome-genome-assembly--contig:-NODE-2068-length-14697-cov-5.136115_pt1 | contig 14697 bp, 16 predicted proteins | sample MGYA00242128_ERZ509048 | MGnify/ENA primary metagenome ERZ509048 (study PRJEB26280, sample SAMEA2338750) | human gut metagenome | biome: human gut; feature: human-associated habitat; material: faeces...
TGGTGCTGCCGACCGAGCCGACGCGCAAAAATGCAGAATTCTTAGGCTGGTTCACCGAAGCAGCCGGCGGTACGCAGGTAACGGGAAATGACATTTTCATGGAAACCGCAGATAAAACGTATTACGCCCACTGGGAGATCACCGAAGTCTTCTCGGTCACGGTTCCCGTCGTCCTTCCTTTAACGGTCGATGAAAACGGCGAGGTTCACGTTGGCACGGCAGAGATCATCAACGGCTCTACCGGCGAGGTTGTCGTATCCTCTGTCAGCATCTCGACCAGGAACGGCTGGCAGATCGTGCCCTACACAACGGATATGGCACATGAAAAGGTTGACGCCCAGCTTCTTGGCTTTAAGATCAACGACGCGCAGACCGTTAAAAATGGCAATGTCGAAACGTTTGCACTGTCCGCTCCGTGGGAAATTGCAGAGAACGGCAGGCTGCCCATCAGCTATGATGCCGTTGTCAGTGCCGTTTCCAAAGCAGTTACCGAGCAGGAGGTCCTCTCCATCGTCTTTGTGCTGGAATGGGGCGGTGAATAATCAAAAAACCTGAGAACGGGCCTTCCGTTCTCAGGTTTGCGCTTCTTTTTTGGAGGAATCAATGAAAAAGCTATATCGTTTTTATACACTCTGCCTGCTGCTTTTGCTGTGCGTCAGCCTGTTTTGTGTGCAGGCGTTTGCTGTCGAGGATATGTGGACGGCGGCGAACCGCATCATCGTGGACGTTTACAGCAAAATTGCAGGCGTCAGCACGGTGCTGGCCGGCCTGATGTCCGCTGTCGCGGTCGTCGGCGCGAAGCTCTCCAACAACCAGCACAAGGTCGATCAGGCGTGGGACTGGCTGCGCCGCATCTGGATCGCGTGGGCGGTCATCAACGGCATCGGCGCGTTTATCGCCTATGTTGCACCGCTGTTTCAGGGTCTTGCAACGATCCAAGGCTAAACAGAATCATCCGGTGGAAAAGGAGGTGCGGGCCGCTTGCTGGAACTGCTCTTTCAGGGCTTTATCGAATGGATCTATGGCCTGATCCTGGAATGCTGGGAGTATTTTGCGTCCGTGCTGTTTGACCTCATGAGTCTGGATTTTGCGTATCTGCGGGAGCATATGCCCATCATCGACACCATCCGCCAGATCATGCTGGGTGTCGGCTGGGCGCTGCTCATCGGCAATCTCGTCTTTCAGGCCACGCGCGGCATGGCGGCGGGGCTCGGCTTTGATGCCGAAGACCCGAAGCTGCTTTTTACACGGACATTTGCCTTTTCGTTTCTGCTGGTAGCAAGTCCGCAGATCTGCGAGCTGGGGCTGAATATGACATCGACTGTCATCGAGCTTTTGCAAATGCCGGACGCCGTGGATATTACATTTGCGGATGAAGCCTCCTTCGGCGGTCTGACCGGTTCTTGGCTGCTTGTCGTGATTTGCGGCATCATCGTCATGTTTCAGACGTTCAAACTCATTATGGAAATGGCAGAGCGGTATTTTATCCTCGCCGTGCTGACGATCACCTCACCCCTCGCCTTTGGTATGGGCGGAAGCCGGAATACGTCGGACATTTTTAATGGCTGGTGCCGGATGTTCGGCTCCATGTGTTTGCTCATGGCGACGAACGTGATGTTCGTCAAGATGCTTTTATCTGTGCTGTCGTACTATCCGAGCGGCCTTGACGTGCTGCCGTGGATGGTGCTGGTCATTACGATCGTCAAGGTGGCGAAAAAAGCGGACAGCATCCTTGCGCGCATCGGCCTGAATCCTGCCATGACGGGCGATCCATTAGGCCGCGGCTTCCCCGGCGCGATGACGATGATGGTCGTTCGCTCAATGGTGTCCAATGCAGCGCATACCATCGGCAGGAACGGCAATCAGCCGCGCAGCGGCAGCGGAAATTCCAAGCCGAATGCACCGACCGGACCGCGCTCTGGCGGTGCTGGCAGCACTTCCAATGTCAATGCGCCCTCGCACGCAAACGGCTATCATCATAGCACGTCTGCGCAGCAAAACAGCGCGAATCCTGCATTCAATCAAGAATCTATTTCGGCTCAGACGGTTGCTGCACAGACGGATACCGTACAATCCGCCGCCGAAAAGATGGCGGGCGCATTCCCTCAAGCCGCGCCTGCTGGCACCGGCAAGCAGCCGAACTCCACGCGCAAAACCGCCGTGCCGCCCGGCACCAGACGTGCACCGGGCCATGTGGCAGCGCCAACGGCAGGAAAAACAGCGTCCAATGCGCCGTATCATCGTGCGGATACTTCTCAGCCCGTCATGGGCAGCGCGGCCGCGCAGAATACGCAGCAGGAACAGACCGTACATTCCCAGTCGGAATCCCATCCGCGCAGCAGCGCAACGGTGCAGAATCGCGGCGGGACTGTTTTGAGCGGCACAGCGGGAAAAACGGCAGGCCAAAATCCATCGCGCACTACTGTTCAGCCGACCGGTCCCGCAGGAAAGTCGTATCACAGCAGCAACGCACAGGGGCAGACGGTACAGGCCGAGTCTGCACAACAGCGCAGCACTTTTGTGCAGCCGCCTGATACACAACGCGGAGCACCCGGAATGGCATTTGCTCCAAATGCAATGCCAAACAATCCTGCATCTACGTCTGCCACACCCCGAAGCCCGGCACAGCCTGTCGGCAGCGCAGGAAAAGGTCAGATGCAGTCTGCGCATACAGAAACTACGCAGCAGCGCAGTACCTTTGTGCAAGCTCCGAATATGGCAGGTGCGCAGCCAGCAGCAGAACATCCGGCTTCGCCTGCCTCTCCGCGATCCGGCATGGCAGGAAATCTATCCGCGCCGCACATCGGCGTACAGTCAACATCCGCGCCAAGCGGTACGGCAGGAAAACAGCCAGCTTCCCATTCGGCAGAGGGCATTCGTTCTGCTCCGAACCGCGATACCGCAGGAACTGGTGCGCGGCCACAGCAACCGGGCAGTCCGCAGAATACGCCAGCGCCCGGTACAGCAGGAACACAGCGCACGTCCATCGGCGGACGCTATACCCAGCCCGTGCAGCAGACGACGCGCGTTTCCACGAATGGAAACACCCAGATCACGCAGCAGAACCATGTTTCAGCCCAGCAGTCCGGCGGCACGGTGCAGCCGACCAGCGGAACGCGCATGGATGGCCGCTCCACAAATCGGGAGCATCCTACACCCACAATGCCGGCATCTCCGGCAGCGCCGTCTTCCAACCGCGAAGCTGGTACGCCCCCACGTTCGACCGCGCGGCCTGATGCAGCGCGTCCGGCAGAACAGCGCGCATCGCAGCGCCCAATTCCCGCACAAAGCGGCAGCGCAGAAAAGCCGATACCGCAGACTGGCACACAAGCTTCTCCTGTTTCCGCCGCTTCTTCCGAACGGCAGAGCAGGAAACCGGCGACCCCGTCTGCTATGGGCAGCATGACTGCGTCGGCTCCGGTATCGCAGGAATCGCGTGGGCCGCAGAGAAGCACGGCAGCGGAATCTTCCGCCAAGCGTCCGGCACCGCAGGAACGCAGGGCCGGCACACAGCCGGAGCCGCAGAAGAAGGAGCAGACGCTCTACCATCGCCCCGGTGCCGCAGGAATCGCGCCCACGGCAGTTGGGATCAACACGGAAGCAGCATCGGCGGCGCAGAAGCCCGCTGCGGAAAAGGCGGCAAAGAAACCGTTTGTTCCGCTGACCGGCAGAACGCCGGAATCTATTCCGTCGCATCTCGATCTGCATGAAGCCTCGCAGAAGACGACGAAGCGCCCGCAGGAGAGCAAGCCGGAGGTGACATCGGATGAATGACCGGAACCGCCGCTCCGCTGCGGAGGTCATGGCGAATGCGGCACGCGTGGTCAAGGCAGCTGTCAACATCGTGCGGGCGGCGATCGCAGGAGGGCTTCACGGCGCGGCTGCCGCCCCTGCGAAGGAGCTCTTGCCAACGATCATCAAGTTTGCCGTCGGCGTTCTCATTGCCATCATCGTGATCCCAATGTTTGTGATCTCCGCTATGCCAAATATGTTTTTCGGCTACGAAACGTCCGAAAAGGACCCGCAGATCACCATGCGGGAGCAGGCGCTTTCCATCGGCGGCGCATATCTATCGTTGGAGGACTTTGAAAAGACGCAGCAGGACGCCATCATCACCGGCGAAGCTGCCGCGTATGAGAATCAGGGCGTCACGATCGATGAGATCCGGGTGTCCAGCAAGTTCGATGAAGAAGATCTTTGCTGGTACATCGCCATCAATTCCGTTGCCCACAAGCAGGACTTGTCAGAAATGAAGCCGGAGGAAGTTCAGTCACTTCTGATCTCCAATCTCAAGCACACGACGCGGCTGGAATCCTCCGGCGACCAGACTGTCCTCCGTATCATCTTCCAGCCGCTCGATAAAGACAAGCTCATGGATGATCTGGCGTTCGATGAGGATGCAAAAACGTGGGCAGGCGCGCTGTTTGAAACGATCTACGAAAGCGACGCGCTCAACAAATACAAAGACAAATTTGAAGCCTATAAGCCCAGCTACGCGGGCGATACCGGCTACACTGGTCCGGCAGAAGCCTCCCCTGGCGGCAGTGGTGGCGGAGGCGGCGCGGAGAGCGGCGGCAGCGCCGACAATACCATCGACATCTCCGGTTTTACGAATCCGCGCACAAAAAACAACCATGATCTCGCCGCCTATGCGATACAGGCGTGGGAACACGGTTGGGGGTATGTGTGGGGGACGTTTGGAACCGTCCTGACGGAATCCATGCTCCAATACAAGCTGGAGCAGTACCCGGACATCGGCGCGTCGGAAGCATTTATCCGCGAACACTGGCTTGGCCGGCGCACAACGGACTGCGTAGGGCTTCTCAAAGGCTACGGCTGGCTGAACCCTGATACGCTGACCATTGACTACAACACAAACGGGATGCCGGACTACAATGCCGACCGGATGTATGCGTCTGCCAAGGAAAACGGCACCGAGTACGGCGGCATGGACACGATGCCCGATATCGTTGGACTTGGTCTTTGGAAGCAGGGACACTGGGGCGTCTACGTCGGGAACGGCTATGCCATTGAAGCGATGGGAACCCAATACGGTGTTGTCCGTACAAAGGTTGAAGGCCGCGGCTGGCAGGGCTGGTGCAAGATCCCATACATACAATATGACGACTAAAGGAGGGCCTATGAAGGTCAGAAAATTCCGCATTCTCCGCCTGCGGCACCATGTCAGTATGGTGGAGCTTGGCCGGGCCTGCGGCGTATCCGCGCAGCGGATCAGCGAGCTGGAACTGAGCGAGAACAAACCGTCGGCGGAGACTGTACAGAAAATCCAAAGCGGCTTTGAATCTATCATAGCCCAACGCGGAGAGAAATTGGGCTTGCTGCGGCAGGACTATGATTCCTGCAAAAATTCGCTGATGGAGCGCGTGGGAGAGTACGAATATGAGCTATGAAACCTATCATATCCCCGTAAATTTTACGGACGCGGGCAAACTGTTCGGTGTATTTGAGATCCGCAATGCGGTCGAAACCGTGCTGCTGTGCATTCCTATCCTCTTTCTCTGTCTGGCGCTGCTGCCGCTGACGCTTATGCCGAAGATCATCGTCACGATGACGATCCTCGTCCCTGTGGGCGGCTTTGCGCTCATTGGCATCGGCGGCGACAGCCTCACCCGATGGCTCAAGGCGTGGATAAACTGGCGCAAGCACCGGCGCATGATCTTTTACCGCGGGGAGGTGCGTCTATGAGCATGAAGGACGCCATTTTCGGCACAGCCGCGCCGACCAGTCACGGTGGCGCGACCTATCGTGACAGCATTCAGGCGTGGCTGCCGGTCAAGAATATTATCGGCGGTGTGGTCATCACGAAGGACAACCGGTTTATCAAGATCCTTGAGGTGCTGCCCGTCAACTTCTATCTGAAATCCCCGTCCGATCAGCAGAATATCATTACGTCCTACGCCGCATATCTGAAAATCGCGCCGGACAGTATGAGCTGCGAGGTGCGCACGCTCCCGCCGGATACGAGCGAATACGTCGAGCAGATGCGGCAGTTCCAGAAAACCGAGGAAAGTGAAAATTGCCGCGCGGAGATCGAGGACAATATTGAAAAAATCGGTCTCGGTATTGCCAGCGAGTCCATCCGGCACCGCTTCTTTCTCGTGTTCCAGTACGAAGCCAAAATGCGCGCCAAGCGCAATACGGTTAAGGGCATCATTCAGCGCCTGAACGAAGAAGCGGACACCGCGCGGCGGTATCTGGATATCTGCGAGCTGGAGGTCTTAGAGCCGCGCTACACGGACGATTTCGTGCTGAAGCTTTTGTATGAACTCATCAACAAGGGAACGAGTCTGCGTGTCAAGCTCCCGGAGGGCGTGTTCGACATGACCACGGAGGTGCATGGGGTGTATGGAGAATAAACAAGGAACGGATGAATCCGTTCCTCAAAAACTGCTATTGTTGGATATCTGCGTTGAACTAACGCGTGATCTATACTTTAGCCCAACCATGCTGTCGTAATTGCCCTAGCATATATTGTGATTGTTATTTGCTTTATAGCCTATGCATTCTTTTTTAACAAATACTATCAGTTGTTGTCTGCAGTCATTTCATCCAAATACAAGCCAAAAACATAATTCGGCGACTGACCATAAAGTCCGGTCTCATCGTCAGCAAAGGACGCACCGGTTGCTGATGAATAGAAGGCTTTCAGAGCTTCATCTTCGCTCAGATGATCGTGCGCCATGATTTTCCGGATAATCTCCGGCAAAATGGTTGCGCGTGTTATGCTGTGATTCATGGATTCACACTCCCGCAGATATAGCTGTTCTGAAAATGAAGCGTGCGCAGAGCCGCTTCCGTGCAAAACGCGATTTGATTGTTGATCTGCTCAAACCGCAGCCGCTCGATGGCGTCTTCTTTACGCATGATCCCCTGCATGACGTAAGAAACCGTTTCGCCGACGTTGTCATTTGCAATTTTGCCCTCGACAATGTCATAGCCGTGAGAATAATCTGTTCGACTGCGGCAGGTCACGACCAAATCCAACCATTCCACGCTCGCACCGTCAAGCTGCAAAAACCGAAGCTGCTTTGCAGCATCCTCGTCCCATTCGTAGACGCTGACAATAGCCTGAACCTTCGTTTTTGTACGGCGGCTCTCGATCATGGCGCGGCGTCTGGCCCAGCGTTCGGCCTGTGCCTGAATATCCGTGGTATAGAATGCAAAACCAAAGTCACGACCGATTTCGGATTTGAGAATGTGCGGCTGTGAAACCTCCATCGTACTTCCGTGATACAAAATCATGCCGCGCCCTCCAGATACCGGTCGAAGAACTGCATCAGGTATTCCATGCTCATGCCGTGCAAATCTTCATAATCTTCGTCGAGCAGGTTCAGAAGTCCGGTTCGCTCAAACAGCGCATAGACCTCATTGCTGGGCCGCCCGATGTGCGCGGCATAGTATTCAATGCAAAACGCTTTGAAGGATAATGTACTCATACAGACGCCCCCTTTCTGATTCTATTATATCCAAAACCCAAATAATTTCAAGGAAGTCACATCACTTGAAAAAGCACCGCAAGAACAAACCAGCCCCGCCGCCCAACCTACCGCCAGAGACAGATCAGATCGTCGAGGAACAACCGAAGAAGCAGCCGTTTCTCAAGCGCCTGCTGTTCGGCGAGGAAACGCCGGATCTGAGCGAGCTGGAGGCAGGCTCAACAACAATTCTGGACATTCTCTCGCCCACGAGCGTGGACACCAAAAGCCGGGACTACATTGTAGTGGACGGCATTTTTCATGCCTATCTTTACATCACGGGCTACGGCTATTCCACGACCGTCGGCGCAAGCTGGCTGGCTCCGCTGGTCGAGGCCGGCGAAGGCGTCAGCATTTCGTTCCACTTTGACAAGCAATCCAAAGAAAAAATCCTGGCGAAGATCTCGCAGCAGACCATGATGAACCGCAGCCGGATGCGTGACGTTGCGGACACCCGGCAGGACTTCGAGGAGCTGGACAGCGCCATCGCGTCCGGTATGTACCTCAAGGACGTGATGAACCGGCAGGGCGAGGATTTTTACTATATGCACACGCTCATCGAGGTCACGGCCGGTGACCCTGAAGCGCTGGAGCATCGCGTTACAGCGGTGGAAAAGCTCTGTGTCTCCGTGGACATGATCGCCCGCCGCTGCGAATATAAGCAGGAGCAGGCATTTTTGTCCATGCTGCCAATTCTCTACCTCGACCCGGACATTGAACGCAAATCGCGCCGCAATGCGCTTACCAGCGGCGTGGCGGCGGCGTTCCCGTTTGCGTCCTATGAGTTGTCTGACCGGAACGGTATCTTCCTTGGTCTCAATATGTACAACCGGTCGCCGGTCTTTCTGAACCCCTACGACGACTACAAATACACGAACGGCAACATCTGGATTGGCGGCTCGTCCGGCGCGGGAAAGACGTTCACGCTCCAATGTGTTGGCGGGCGTTTACGACAGCAAGGCAAGCGTGTCATTTACATTATCCCGAAGAAGGGCCATGAGTTTCGTCCGCGCTGCGAACAGCTCGGCGGTCTGTATCTGCGGATGTCACCATCCTCGCCGGACTGCCCCAATATTATGGCCATCCGCAGAAAATCGCTCGACACTTATGCTGGCCTCAAGGGGCTTGCCTCCCGTGACGATTCCGTGCTGGCGGATAAAATTTCGCGGCTCATTATCTGGTACAGCCTGCAAAAGCGCGACCTCAGCGATGAAGACCGGAACTATCTGGACACGTCGCTGGTCGAGTGTTACCGGCGGTACGGCATCACGTTTGACAACGCTTCCGTTCTGAACGAAGACGGGAGTTTTCGCGAAATGCCTGTGCTGGCAGACTGGTACGACGTGCTGCAGGAGCGCGCGGATACGCGGCATCTGGCCGTCGTGCTGGCGCGGTATGTGACCGGCTCGGCCTCCGCGATGGGCAGCCGGAATGAAATTGACCTTGACAACAAATACATTGTCATCGACACCTCCGGTATGCCCGACGATCTGCTTTTGCCCGGTATCTTCTGGGCGACGGACATTGCAAATGACCTCATCTCCGGTGCCGGTGGGCAGCTCTCGGCGCTCATCTCAGACGAGCTATGGTCGCTGGTCGGCGCGAACTCCAACCCACTGGCGGCAGGGTACATTCAGGAAATGGTCAAGACCATCCGCGGCCTCGGCGGTATCGCGATCACATCCACACAGGGTATGCAAGACCTGTTCTCGCTGGATAACGGTAAATACGGCAAAGGCATTCTGGATTCCAGCCGTATCAAGATCGTCATGCAGATGGAGGAACAGGAGGCGCGGCTGATTCAGAACGTCTTGAATCTCTCCGAGGAAGAAGTCCGTCAGATCACAAGATTCCGCCGCGGCGAGGGACTTCTTTGCATCGGTTATAACCATGTGCCGATCGCGTTCTACGCGACGCAGAAAGAATACGATGCCATTACAACATCCCCAACAGATTTGTTGAACAGAAATGCAAAAAACGAATCCCGCCGGGAGTAATCCGACGGGATCAATGATTAAGAATTCGCTGATTCGATCATCTGCACACACGCGGATTTTAATTCCGGAAGATCTTCACACAGCGTTTTCCAGACTGCGGGCAGATCAATGGCACCGTAGGAGTGAACGTAGAAATTCCGTGTGTCTTTTATCATGCGCCACGGAACAGCACGGTTTTGCTGCTTTGCTTCTTCAGAAAGCTGTGCTACCAGTTCGCCAATCTGAACCACGCACATACAGCAGGCATCCTGAAACAAGTAATCTTGCTGAAATGCTTCATAGGAGCTTTGATAGCGGTTCAGGTTATCCCGCACCCGGTCGCAATAGCCGATGATCTTGTTCAGAATCAGGCGGTCACGATTTTCGATACAGCAGCACCTCATCTTTCGCAATCATATCCAGAAATTCATGGTCGGAGGAATCGTTGGTGACAAGATCGACCGGCACTCTCAAGGCATCTTCGATATCCAGCCGCAGACCGCTGAGCTGGAACAAAGACATGACGCTACCTTTTTCGATTTTTAAATCCACGTCGCTGTCACGGCGCGCCGTGCCTTTGGAATACGAACCGAACAGGCTGACGCTGCGCAGCCCATGTGCTTGTGCGATTGGTGTGATAATTCTGCGCAGTTCTTCAATCGTGTATGGCATTTGCGTCACCTCCCAGTGCTTTTCTGATTTTAGTATAACAGTCTTTTTCAAAAAATACAACAGAAAGGAATTTGAACGATGAACGAGGAAAGATTTACAGCAGAAACAAAAAAGATTCAGTCCGTCATTGCCAAAGCTTCGCAGAAAGCAGGCGCTTTGTCCGCACTTTCTGACGGCGGCAAAATGAGCCGCGAGAAATTGCAGCTCACGCTGGAAGAAACCGCATATTTCTTTGAGTCTGCGACGCTTTATCTGCGCACCCTCTGCGAAACACAGATGCCGGGCGCTGGCGGATACGGGCGGCGCGACGGGCTGGAGTTCCAGCTCCCGTCCGGGCACATTGAAATCGCGGGCGCGGGCTGGGTACATATGCAGCTCGATACGCTCCTGCCGCACTGCCGGTATATGCCCGCGACTTGGCTGACAGACACGGTGCGTCAGCTCCTGACCGCGTATATGCGGCACACGAATTTCCGCCTGCATTTCAAGCAGATGCTTTTGGTGATCGACGAACACAGCGACGTGGATGGCCGGCACGTATTCGATCAGGACAACAAGGGCTGGAAAGCCGTAAGCAATGCGCTGAAAGGCTTGGTCATTGATGATGACGACCAGTATCACCTGTCCGTTCACATGATGTCCAGCCGCAGCGCGGAGAATGTCTGCCACATCAGTCTGGTGCTGCCGGAATCGACGGAAGAGTTTTTCCGGTTTCACCAGAAGGGACTTGCATATCGTCCCTTGGAGCCATCGGTTACGCTGTGTCCATCGACTGCTTTTCAACTTGTTTGAGCCTTGGAGAAACCCGATGGGTCAAGGCGCTTGAAAACACGATAAGATTCTTATTTTCTGCAAGGTTCTTCACGCCCCAAAACCCGGCATCTACGGCTACCCATCGGTCAAGCAGGCAAAAGTCACGCAGAAGCACCGAAATTGTGGTTGCGCCGGAACCGGCGCAAGCGCAGTTTCGGTGCCTCGCAGGAAAATGGGAACTGCCATGATTTTTACGACCCGCGACCTTGATATCCTGCGCTTTCTCCGCTGGTGCCGCTTTGTGCTGGCGAAAGATCTGACCGGCGTGTTTTCCAAGGGTGAGGTTCAGAACCTTGAAATCCTCCGCCTGATAAAGCTCTATCAGCCCGCGCAAGCCTATACGCTGACCGCCGCCGGGAACCGGCTGCTTGACGCCGCCTTTCCAAAACTCCCCGCAGCGGTTGCTCCGGCTTACAAAGCCGCTGATACCATACGCCGCATCCGGCAAGCAAAGCTGATGCTCACCGTATATCATGCGGGCGTTTCCGTTTTTACGACAGATGTTTCCGCGCTGTGCGAACAGGCGATGTTCCTCCCCATGATCGCCCGCAATCGCGGCTCCAATCCATGGGGCAGCACCCGCGTGGCGGTGCTGCTCCATACCGGCGACCTCATGTGCGCGATCCATTGGGTCAATCCCGGTATCGGCTGCGTCGCACTCACGGATGAGCTGACAGCCTTTCAAAATCACACGGCATCAATTCCCGCAAAGCAGCGCGCCATAATTTTTGCCGCGTCCAGCTATGAGGAGATCCTTTCCGAGCTGGATACCGTGCAAGAGAAGCAAAATACGCGCCTGCAAACCTACCGCGAGGTCTACGATTGCCTGAAGCTGCCGCTGTTTCTGCTGCCGTGCAATGGCACAGGCTGTTTGCAGCTCCGCATCATGGGCGCACCCAATTACCGCGAACTTCTGGCCAAAATCATCCTGAAGACGCACTACGTTCCGCCGCCTGCGGATCGAGCGATGTATGACGCACTGTATCAGGGTGTGCCATTCGTCATGGCGGCGGACATGAATCTGCGGCGCATTGACGCTGCGGTGGAAACGGCCCGTTCGGACGGCCTTTCCCAAATTGCGTTGGCTGCACTTCCGAAACAGGTTGAACCTGTTCTGAACCGCCGCTACCGCGAGACCGGAAAGGCGCGTGTCTTTACCATCACGGACGCGGCGCTGCGGGAGCTGCTTGGAAGCACCGCGCCATACGCGCCGCCTGACCTGCCATTTTACACATCGGAAGGAAGTGTTCTGGATGTTCCGCCTCTCAAAGCTCCTTGAAAAGCTGGAGGACAAATCGGAAGCAAGATTCAAAAGCTGGTTTGCCCGAAACAAAGCCAAGCTGCCCATGCGCATACCAGCCGTGATCGTCGGCTGGTATTTTTATGGGATGTTTCTCAACTCTCTGCGGCTCGGAATCAGCTCCACGTTCCATACCGGCGAGGATGAGATCAAAAGCATCTGGGTGCTGAACCCGTTCAAAAACTGGGGCGCGGTATTCACCGGCTTTGGGATCGTGACGACGCTGGTGATCGTGCTGATCATCTGCCTCATCACGAAAAAGGGCTACATCTGGTTCTCCGGCTACAAATACACGCATGATCCGCGCGGGTTTGACATTCTCCCGGACGGTACGCATGGCACGTCCGGTTTCCTGACGGAGAAGGAAATGCGCGAATTTTTGGAACTCTCGCCCGCAGGCAGGACAGAGGGTATGATCCTCGGCAAAGTCAAAAAGCATCCGGACGACCCGGACGCTTACGCGCTCTATGCCGCACATCGGATGATTGCCGGGGACAATAATAACTTACTCTGCATCGGTGCGCCGGGCAGCGGCAAATCCAGAGGCTTTATCATCCCGTTCCTCATGGGCTGCGCAAAGCGCGGCGAGTCCGCATTCATCACGGATGCCAAGGGCGAACTTTTTGAACGTCTTTCCCCATATTTCCGGCAGCATGGCTTCTATGTGAAAGCTGTGAATTTTCTGGACATGGAACACTCGGACGGTTGGAACTGTTTGTATGGACTGGACACCCAGCCGCAGCTCGTGCAGACGGTAGCCAACACGATCGTGCAGAACACGTCGGGGCCGAAGGAGGCCAACGACTTCTGGAGCCGGGCGGAATTGAATCTGCTCATGGCGCTCATTCACTATGTCGTCAATCTGCGCGATGCAAACGGGAATTTGCTCCCCATTGAACAGCGCGGGCTCGGCGATGTGTACCGCATGATCGCGACGGAGAGCATTGAGGAGATCAACCGCAAGCTCGAAGCCCTCCCGCCAGAGCATCCGGCCAAATACCCGCACGGTCTGTTCCTCAAGGCAAAGGAGAACCTCTGGGGCAACATCGTCATTGGTCTCGGCAACCGGCTGGCGGTCTTCCAAAGCCGTCTGGTGGATAAGATCACGCGCAACCATGATGTTGATCTCTTGCTTCCCGGCAAGCGGCCTTGTGTGTATTTCGTCATCATCTCCGCGCAGGACAGTGCCTATCGATTCCTGTCGTCGCTGTTCTTCTCACTGGCGCTGCCGCAGCTTTCCAACTTCGCGCGTCTGCAATGCGCGGGCGGGCGGCTGCCGGTGCTGACGAATTTCTGTCTCGACGAATACTGCAACATTGGCTATCTGGATGGCGTGGCGGACAGTCTGAACAGCATCCGCGGCTTCAATATGTCCGCGCAGATCGTCGTGCAGAGCTTATCTCAGTGGCAGGAAAAGTATCCGGGCAAGGAGTGGGAAAATCAGCTGGCGACATTCGATCAGACGCTCTACATGGGCTGCAACGACCTGACATCGGCAAAGTACATTTCGGAGAAATGCGGCAAGGTGACGATCTCCGTCCTCAATAACCAGATGCCGATGATGCCGCTGTTTTCGCCGGTGTATTCGTCCACGCGGCCGTACTCGCAGACGCGAAGCAACACGCAGCGCGACCTGATGAACCCCGATGAAGTCCTGCGCTTGGAAAACCGGAAGTGTCTTGCGCTGTTCAAGGGTCATAAGCCCGCACTCCTCTACAAAATGACGCCGGAGGAGCTGCCAGACTACGCCGGTCTCACCACCTGCCGTGTCATTGACTACATCCCGGAGTGGCGAAGAAAAGAAGCCGAAGCAGCACCGCAAAAGAAAGCATCTGTTCAGAAAGAACCGTCAAACATCCCCAAACCGCCCGACAACGAAAAACAGCCAGACCGCAGCGGGCAGCCGCCCGCCTACGATCTGGCTGAGGATGATGAGATTGGAATGGTGGAGTGTACAGTGGACAGTATCCTGAACCAGTGATTTAGATTTGGCGTTTGATATCGCGCCGGCTGTAAATGATTCTGCGGACTTCCATGACATCATCAATGACTACATAGAAGATCGTATAATTGCGGACAGTGATCCGATAGTACGGATACTGCCGCTCCTTTGCCGAGTGATACTGTTCAAATGCTTCTACGCAGGAAAGACGGTTGTGAATCGCCGCCTGTACATCAGAAACCAATGCGTCTGCGGCGATTGGGTTTTTCAGACGATGCGTGATATAATCTACGATTTCATTGAGGTCTTCTTCAAACAGCGGGAGGAAGCGCAGTTTATAATGCTTTTCGTTCATGGATGCGGCTCCTCACTCTCGAAAAAACTTCATCTTCCGTATAACGAACGGGGTCTGCGGCCGCAGCCTTATCTGCCTCATCCAGCTTCAGTTCGATATCGTCTGTCAGCGCGGCGTACTGCTCCAGACTGAGAATGACCATA